>ERZ839767.516-NODE-516-length-67562-cov-18.944658_pt1 | contig 67562 bp, 53 predicted proteins | sample MGYA00519879_ERZ839767 | MGnify/ENA primary metagenome ERZ839767 (study PRJEB31850, sample SAMEA3708852) | human gut metagenome | biome: human gut; feature: human-associated habitat; material: faeces | place: China | collected 2014 ... | reverse complement strand
TTTATCTTCAGATTCAGAATATGTATTTGAACGCAAAATAAAATAGTTATTCAGGTAAAAGATGCTCAGTTTGGCAGCTTTTATAATAATGAGAATTATTACTATTTTTATTAGCAACAGGATAATAGTGGTATATAATCCTTATTAAGAACTAATCCTAATAAGGAGGACGAATGACAAGTAGGAGAAATACCATTCAAAAAGATCTTGCAAGAAATACCGTATACGAAATGAGAAGACACGTTACGGCAAATGAAGTATATGAATTTGTAAAAGAATTCTGTCCTACAATCGGCAAAGGGACTGTATATAGAAATCTCGACATATTGGTAGAAGAAGTTAATTTAAGAAAAGTGGAAGTTTCGGATGGACCTAATCGGTTCGACCTTACATTAAAGAACCATTACTATGTGAGGTGTGTAAACTGCGGTGAGATTTCAGATGTGGATATGGATGAAATATTGGGCTTGCTAGAAAAAATTCATGATACACATGGAGCGGACTTTTTAGGATATGACATATTATTTAAAGGTATTTGTCCGAAATGCCAGAAAAAGATAAAGGATGGGCAAATCTATTAAGCATTTATGCAAATGATGGCATGAGATTTTGAAATAGTAGTAAAGAAAACGCAGGTAAAAGAGATGGCTGCTAACAAGTACACAGGAACACAGACAGAAAAAAATTTACAGGAGGCATTTACAGGAGAATCACAGGCAAGAAATAAGTATACTTATTTTGCATCCGTAGCGAAAAAGGAAGGCTACGAGCAGATGTCAGCATTATTTTTAAAAACAGCAGACAATGAGAAAGAGCATGCTAAGATGTGGTTCAAGGAATTAGCAGGAATTGGTGATACAAAAGAAAACTTAGCTGCTGCTGTAAAAGGAGAGAACTACGAGTGGACAGATATGTATGATGGCTTTGCTAAAACAGCAGAGGAAGAAGGTTTCCCTGAGCTTGCAGCAAAATTTAGAGCAGTAGGAGAAATTGAAAAGCACCATGAGGAGAGATATCGTGCACTTCTTAAGAACATTGAAACTGCGCAGGTGTTTGAGAAGAGCGAAGTGAAGGTATGGGAATGCCGCAACTGTGGACATATTGTAGTTGGAACGAAAGCCCCGGAAGTCTGTCCGGTATGCGCGCATCCACAGAGCTACTTTGAGCTTCACACAGAAAATTACTAGAATAGAATTAAGAAAGATGTCTGAAAAGAAAAACTTATGAACAATATAAAAGAACGAATCAAGATATTCTCAGGAGCGCAATTGAAATATATCGCTTTTTTATCGATGTTCATTGACCATACGAATAAGGCATTGATCTATCCAAATCTGGATGGAGGGGCATTGAATCGATTGAGTGATTTTTTTGATATTTTAGGAAGAATCGCTTTCCCGATATTTATCTTCCTTCTTGTGGAAGGATATTTCCACACAAGCACTAAATGGAGATATTTAGTTACACTTCTTGTATTTGGAGTGATATCAGAGGTTCCGTTTGATATGTGCACATCGGTTAGATTTGTTGAAATCAACTGGAACAATATTATGTTTACACTGGCACTTGTGCTTGCTATGATCTGGGTGATCGATGTACTGAAAGAAAAGATGGCGTCACTACCGAAGGCTTTGTGGTATTTCGTATCATTTCTCATTGTAGCGGTGTTGTGCATTGTAGCAATGAATGCAAGTCTGGACTACGAACATCATGCGGTACTGATCGGTTATTTCTGTTATATTTTTCATGAGAGATGGGCACTTGGAATTCCGTTTTGTTACATCTCTATGTTTAAAGAGCCGTGGGCGCTGCTTGGATTTGGACTGACACTTACTTACAATGGAGAGCGTGGAAAACAGAATAAGTTAGTAAATTATCTTTTCTATCCGGTGCATTTGCTGATTTTAGGAATCATAAGAATGTATCTTGGAATTTAAAAAGACGGCGTAAATGTGAATGCATTTACGCCGGCGGAAACGCCTATAAATTGAGCTTTGTTTGATAGACTGTGATATTATCCGAGCATCTATCGATGCACTGGTTACAGCAATTAATAACCGATAAAAAGAAAACAATCAGGGGGCAGGATGTTGCAGAAATGTAACATCTTGCCCCTGTTTTCTGATGCTAAAAGCATAGTTGTTACGAAATGATTGGAAATGTTTTAAAATGATTAAATATATCAAAAAATAAAAGAAAGTGGGTCGATAATCAAATAAACCAGCATTATTCATGAAAAAGTGGGAGAGAATTCGTGAAATAAGTAGAAAAAACAGAGATTCTATTGACTTTGTTCTTACGGATATTTATAATTATGAATAAAATATTACAGAATTATGAAAAAGAAAAGAACGAAGAGGAATAGAAATGGAACGATTAACAAAGGTCTGGAATTCCCTTCGGGCGATACTTCTGCGGGCAGTCAGAGAACGGAAAAGAGAATGTCTGGCAGTGGGAGCAGGTACAGCGGTGGTTATCGCGGCTGTTGGAAGCCTGATGGGTAGCAAGCCGATGATCGTAAAACAAATGGGAGAAATAACAGTCACACAGGAAGCATCCGGCCAAAAAGAGGAAGAATCAGATACCGGGGATGATGATCCTGACGGGACGATCCCCTGTGGTTATGCAGGGGTAATCGATGGAATCCTGGCTACAAAAGGACTTACAAAAAGTTATCGGGCTGTTGGAGGTCCCTGTGAGACTGTTCTTGTCGGACAGTGGATGATCCGGACAGAAACCGTAGCAAAACTGGATGTGGGGACCAGAATGATTCAGGCACTGGAAGCCGCAGATCAGGAGGCGGATGATCTGACTCAACAGATGCGTATGTCAGATAAAGACTATGAGAATCTCCTTGCTATCGTGGAAGCGGAGGCAGGAGGAGAAGATCTGGACGGAAAGATCATGGTGACAAATGTTATCTTGAACCGCGTCTCGAGTGACCAGTTCCCTGATAATGTAACATCTGTGATCTGGGATCGGACAGGTGGAAGCCCACAGTTTTCGCCGACAGAAGATGGCAGAATCTATACAGTGACTGTTTCGGATGATACCAGAGAAGCAGTAAATCGTGCGATAGATGGTGATGATCTGTCGCAGGGAGCTTTGTACTTTATTGCGAAAGATCAGGCAGATGAAAAGAACGTGAAGTGGTTTGAGGAAAAACTGACATTTCTGTTTGCACATGGTGGACACAGCTTTTATATTTGAGATTGCAAAACACCTCGTGGGATACTACCTGCTGAATAGTTGCATAAAAGTAACTGTTCAGTACCTTCACAGTTACGAGCAAAAATGCATTTAAAATCACCTTCGGTGATGGCATTTTTGCTTGTATGTCTCGGGATTTTGGCATATTTATGCCAAAACACCTCGCGGGATAATGCCTACTGAATAGTTACGCATAAAAACATAAATATACAGGTATGTAAATTAAAGAAAATAGGATTGCCATAAAAAGTGACCTGTGTTATAATTCTAAACTATAGTGATTTACTACATAAAAGCATAAAAATATGTGAGGAGTGTACAGAATGGAAGTATTATACAGAAGCACCAGAGGAAATGGAAGTACAGTAACTGCATCCAATGCAATCTTAAAAGGGCTTTCTGAAGATGGCGGCTTATTTGTACCGGATCAGATTCCGGTACTGGACGTCCCTGTGGAACAGCTGGCACAGATGTCTTATCAGGAAGTTGCCTACGAAGTAATGAGTCGTTTTCTGACTGATTTCACAGAAGAAGAACTGAAGAAATGTATTCAGTCTGCCTATGATAAGAAGTTTGATACCGATGTCATTGCACCTCTTGTAAAAGCAGATGGTGCCTATTATCTGGAATTATTCCACGGATCTACAATAGCTTTCAAAGACATGGCTCTGTCGATTCTTCCATATCTGCTGACAACAGCTGCCAAGAAAAATGGTGTGACCAATGATATCGTAATTCTGACTGCAACTTCCGGTGATACCGGAAAAGCAGCAATGGCAGGTTTTGCTGATGTACCTGGAACTAAAATTATCGTATTTTATCCGAAGGACGGTGTAAGTCCTATTCAGGAAAAACAGATGGTAACTCAGAAAGGAGACAATACTTACGTTGTTGCGATCCGCGGAAACTTTGATGATGCGCAGACTGGCGTAAAGAGAATCTTCAACGACACTGAGATGAAAGCAGAGCTAAAAGATGCAGGTTATCAGTTCTCTTCTGCAAACTCGATCAATATCGGTCGCCTGGTTCCACAAATTGTGTATTATGTATATGCATATGCAAATCTGTATAAAACAGGACAGATCCAGCAGGGTGAGGAGATTAATGTAGTAGTTCCTACCGGTAACTTTGGAAATATCCTGGCTGCATACTATGCAAAAAATATGGGTCTGCCGATTAAAAAACTGATCTGTGCGTCTAATGACAATAAAGTACTGTTTGACTTCTTTACTACAGGAACTTACGACAGAAACAGAGAGTTTATTCTGACAACATCACCATCTATGGATATCCTGATTTCCAGCAATCTGGAACGTCTGATTTACAGAATCGCAGGAAATGATCCGGAGAAAAATAAAGTTCTGATGGAAGAACTGACAAAAGATGGTGTTTATCATATCACAGATGAAATGAAGATGCAGTTGGCTGATTTCTATGGCAACTATGCAACGGAAGAGGAGACTGCTGAAACGATTCGTAAAATTTATAAAGACTGTGGTTATGTGATCGATACACATACTAGTGTAGCTGCAACAGTGTATAAAAAGTATACAGAGGAAACAGGTGATACAGCTAAAACTGTGATTGCCTCTACAGCAAGCCCATATAAGTTTACAAGAAGCGTGATGGAAGCAATTGATGAAGGAAAATATGCAGCTATGGGAGATTTTGAACTGATCGACCAGTTATCTGAAATTTCCGGTGTGGCAGTGCCGAATGCAATCGAAGAAATCCGTAACGCTGAAGTTCGTCATAATACGGTAGCAGATGTAGCGGAGATGCCTGTTGTAGTGAAGAAAATTCTCGGCATTCAGTGATGAAGAAAGAAAACAGGCCCTTCGGTCACTGTGACCTAAAGTATTCATCAAAAATTTGAATTTTTTGTACATTATTCCTTGAAATACAACATAGACTAGGGTATAATACAATAAAAAGTAACACCTGGGGTGTGCGACCCTCTCTTTATTTTGAACCTACATTTACGTTTATGGGACTCCTATATTGTTGATTGGATGTCAGGCCGTCATTATGCAGCGGAAGACAAAAGAGATACTGCGGTCACCCACCTAGCAGTCGCTAGGCGTCAAAAAAAGGGAAACGGCACTCCGGGGTTATAAAAGGAAGATGGGGAGTCATGATATGACTCCTTTTTTATGTAATAGTACAGCTGCATAACAGTCGGAACATTGTTGGGACAAGACTGAGGGCTGGTACAAAATATTATTAAGAGAACGGTCCTGGAAAGTGACTGAGACGGAGGGTATTATGTGTGTAGAAAAACAAAGCTTTGGAACAACAAAAAAAGGAGAAGCCATTTCTTTGTATACGGTAACCAATAAAAACGGTATGGTGATGAAGGTTACAGATTTTGGCGCGATTCTGGTAAGTGTCCTGGTACCGGACAAAAACGGTGTGCTGACAGATGTGGTATTAGGATATGATCACGGAGAAGATTATCAGGTAAATACTCCGCATTTCGGCGCTACAATCGGAAGAAACGGAAACCGTATCGAGAATGCATCTTTTGTGCTGAATGGAAAGATGATTCAGCTGACACCAAATGAAAACGGAAACAATCTGCACAGTGGTCCGGATGGATTTGAATTCATGATGTGGGAAGCAGAAACAAAAGAACAGGCGGTTGCTTTCCGTCATCACAGCCCGGATGGGGAACAGGGATTTCCCGGAAATTTTGATGTGACAGTTACATACACACTGACCGATGATAATGCCGTAGAGATTCACTATGAAGGAATTTCTGATCAGGATACGGTGGCGAATATGACAAACCACAGCTACTTTAATCTGGGTGGACATGATTCCGGCAATGTATATGAACAGACGCTTCAGCTGAATGCAACTACTTACACACCGGTGAGTGATTCCAAATCCATTCCTACCGGTGAACTTGCTCCTGTTGCAGGAACTCCTATGGATTTTACAGAGCCAAAAGCAATCGGTAAAGAAATCGATGCAGATTTTGAGCAGTTACAGATGACAGGTGGATACGATCATAATTTTGTATTGGATAAACCGGAAGGTGCCTTTGACTGGATGGCAAAAGCATATTGCGAAAAAACCGGAATCGCTATGGAAGCATATACAGATTGTCCGGCTGTTCAGTTCTATGCAGCAAATTTTTTGAACAACGAAAAAGGAAAAAATGGCGCGGTATATACTGAACGCCATGCATTCTGCCTGGAGTCCCAGTATTGTCCGAACGCGGTCAACGATACCCATTTCGCACAGCCTTTTCTGAAAGCAGGAGAGAAGTACGACACAAAAACAGTATATCGTTTTCTGGTAAAATAATTAATTTATAAACAGGATAGAAGGATTCTGTACCCGTTAATTGAGGGTATGGGATCCTTTTTGTGTATTTTCTATGACTTTCGTCCACAAAAAACAGTTCGTGGGATCTTAGAGCGTGTCTGAAAAATCATTTCCGCAATCTGCAAGCCCCACTTTGCGGTATATTTTACCCTCATTCGGATAAAATCTTCCACAAACTGAGACTCGCAGCTCACGAAAAGCCTTTTCCAGACACGCTCTAGCGGTGAACAGCAACGTCACAAATTTTGACTGAAAACATAACAAGTCCGGCCGGATAATTTTCAGAAAAATGCCATATACTGAGATATGGAAAAAAATGGTGAAACATATAAAAATATTCCATGGAGATGGATATGGACGATTGCAGGTGCTGTGATAATTTTTCTGGTGATGTTTCTGCCGGGAATATGGGAAGAAAAACAGAGGGAGGAAGAAAAAAAGTATCTTGAAAAACTGCAGGCAGAGCAACAGATGGCAGAAGAAAAGAACACTCGAAAAAAAACGGAACAACAGCAGAAAAGAAATGAGGAGATAGATAATCCGACTACATCATTGACAAATATGGAACAAGAAAAAAATACAGAAAGAAAAGAGACGATAATTCGTGTATTGATTTCTGTTGACGGAACTGAGCAGTATTTTCATTCGGATGTGAGGATATCCTGTCCGGCACCCTACTTGGTAAAAGGGGATATAACAGTGCAGCAGGAGGCAGGCACAGAACTCTGTTTGTCAGAACGGATGCAGCCTGGGCAGACAGTTATTGTGGAAGCACCGGACACAATGTCACTGACTTTGAATTCTGTCAGAAGAAGTCAGGGCGCGCCGGCATATCAGGGTATTCTGGAAGTGACGAGAGAGAAACAAGGTTTTCGAGTGATCAACCAGGTTGATCTGGAATCTTATCTGAAAGGAGTTGTGCCGAGTGAGATGCCTGCGGATGCCCCGGCAGAAGCACTCTGTGCACAGGCAGTTTGCGCACGAACATATGCAGTACGGCAGATCAGAGAAGAACGAATGAAAGAGTGGGATGCGGATGTGGACGATACTGTTTCCTGTCAGGTGTATAACAATATTTCCGAACAGGCGGCAAGCAGTCAGGCGGTGGATGCTACCAGGGGGATGATAATACTCAGTGATGGAAAACCGATTGAAGCATATTTTTTTTCGACTTCCTGGGGTTGCACCGATACAGATGAAGTATGGAACGCGAAAAAAAGTACTCCATATCTTAGGAGCATTGCAGTGAGTCACAAGGCTGTGGAAACCATGGTGAACGGTACCTTGCAGCCGGAAATGACAGAGCAGTCGTTTCGGGAACGAATTTTGCAGAGGGATGCAGGAGATTATGAAAAAGAAGATGTCTGGTATCGATGGAAAGTCTGCATTCCATGGGAAATGCTGAAAGAACGCAGTGAAAGAAAATGGCCTCAGCTTGGTGCATTTACCGGCTTATCCATACAGGGAAGAAATCTCGGTGGAGGAGTAAAAACATTGGAGATTCAGGGAGAGAATCAAAACATAACACTTGAAAACGAATATGCGATCCGAAAATTCTTATCGGTAAAAGGGCTGTCTGTAAGCAGAAATGATGGAAGTGTCTGTGATACGATGGAATTACTGCCGAGTGCCTGTTTTATAGTCGATTTCAGGAAAGAACAGGGAGCGGGTACATTTGTCTTTACCGGTGGAGGTTATGGGCATGGTGTGGGGATGAGTCAGAACGGAGCAAAGCATCTTGCAGAAAATGGTCTTGGCTGGCGGGACATTCTGCAGATTTTCTATCAGAATATTACTATAGAAAACTTGCAAGAATACTGAAAAAATAGTATGATAAAAAATAATTATGTAAAAACCAGATATTGCGCAGAAAGGAAAGCAAAATGAAAAAGTTTATAAAAATCATGACCGGATTCATGAACCGCATGGCTCAGGATCATGTGAGCGCATTTGCCGCACAGGCAGCCTTCTTTATTTTGATGTCCTTTGTGCCCTTTTTGATGCTTCTGCTTCCACTGGTAACGTATGTCTCTATTACAAAAGATATGGTAGTGGAGATTCTTTTGCAGATTATGCCGGATGCGGGAGATTTTCGAAGTTTTCTTTTTAGTATTATTCAGGAGGTCTATGACAAATCAACAGCAATTGTACCAATCAGTGCGATTTTTACTCTCTGGAGTGCGGGGAAAGGCCTGCAGGGACTGACGAATGGGGTCAATGCGATTTATCATGTAAAAGAGACGAGAAATTATGTGGTGACAAGGATACGGTCTGCTCTGTATACACTGATCTTTATTCTTGCTGTCATCAGCAGCCTGATTCTTCTGGTATTCGGTAACAGTATCCAGAAACTTCTTACAAAGTACATTCCGACGCTTGCCAAAGTCACTGCCTATGTCATTGGTATGCGTACAGCAGTTTCACTTGTTGTACTGGCACTGATTTTCCTGATGATCTATAAATTTCTGCCGAACAGAAAGACTTCTTTTCGGAGTCAGATACCGGGAGCGGTGGTCTCGGCGGTGGCGTGGTCACTGTTTTCCCTTGGATTTTCTGTCTATCTGGATTATTACGATGGATTTTCCAACATGTACGGAAGCCTGACGACGATTATTCTGGTTCTTTTGTGGTTGTATTTTTGTATGTATATTGTTCTGATCGGGGCGGAAATCAATGCTTATTTTGAAGAGCGCCTTCGCAGGCTGCATCAAATGGCAAGCGAGCTGATTCGCAGCGAGTACCAGGGACTGTTAAAAGGAATCCGGGAAAATGATACAGAAGAAAAGAAAATGACAGAAAAGGAAACGACAGAAAAGAAGGAATTGTAGAAGCTACTGAAAATGACCGGAACAGTAACAGGGGTAAATACCAAAGAGGGTATGAAGTAGGAATAAAGCGGAAATAAAACTTGACAGATAAGCGGATCCATACTATAATTTATGCCGAAAGAAAAAAGCTGAGAAAGTGTCAGTAGATATATATTTTCTTACAGAGAGAAGGAGTCACCGGCTGCGAGCTCCTTTAAGTTCAGATATATATTGAGATTCCCACTGGAGCTTCTTCTCCGAAAGACAAGTAAGAGAAGACGTACAGACGCGTTAAGTCTTAATGAGTGTCCGTTAATATTTTAATCGGAAATCAGGGTGGTACCGCGAGATGATATAATTGCCTCGTCCCTCCAGTAATCTGGAAGGGCGAGGCTTTTTTTACGCGAGCAACGAGCCAAAGTCCGTGCTTGCACGAGACCTTTGCGACTGCCGCGATAACTATGAGAAACTCGCGTAGCGTGTCTCTCATAGTTGCGAAAACGAATAAAAATCGCGTAGCGTATTTTACCCGTTGCATTGTGCTATCCCCAACAAATAGAAAAGGAGAACTGCCATGAGTAATAGTATCAAAGAAACATTACAGGCGATTCTGGATGAAGCTTCTGAGAAGATTGAACAGTCAGACGCCCTGGACAAACTGAATGATGTAAGAGTAAATTTCCTTGGTAAAAAAGGACAGCTTACTTCTGTGCTGAAAAGTATGAAGGATGTAGCTCCGGAAGATCGTCCGAAAGTAGGACAGATGGTGAATGAGGCCAGGGCAAAAATTGAAACTATGATGGAGGAGACAAAAACCCGTCTGGAGAAAGAACTGCGGGAAGCAAAGATGGCAGCAGAAGTAATCGATGTCACACTGCCTGCAAAAAAAGCAAACGTTGGTCATCGTCATCCGAATACCATTGCACTGGAAGAAGTAGAAAGAATTTTTATCGGTATGGGTTATGAAGTTGTGGAAGGACCGGAAGTTGAGTACGCAGATTACAACTTCACCAAACTGAATATTCCGGAAGATCATCCGGCTCGTGACGAACAGGATACTTTCTTTATCACAGACAGCATTCTGCTTCGTTCCCAGACTTCTCCGGTTCAGGCGAGAACCATGGAAGAAGGGAAACTGCCGATTCGTATGATCGCACCGGGACGTGTATTCCGTTCTGACGAAGTAGATGCAACCCATTCTCCTTCCTTCCATCAGATCGAAGGTCTGGTAATCGACAAACATATTACTTTCTCTGACCTGAAAGGTACACTGGAAGAATTTGCAAAAGAACTGTTCGGACCGGAAACAAAAACAAAATTCCGTCCGCATCATTTTCCATTTACAGAGCCGAGTGCAGAGGTTGATGTATCCTGTTTCAAGTGCGATGGCAAAGGATGTCGTTTTTGTAAAGGATCCGGTTGGATCGAGATCCTTGGCTGTGGTATGGTTCATCCGCATGTACTTGAGATGTGTGGCATCGATCCGAAAGAATATACCGGTTTTGCTTTTGGTGTAGGTCTGGAGCGTATCGCACTTCTGAAATACGAGATCGATGACATGCGCCTTCTGTATGAAAATGACTACAGATTCTTAAAACAGTTCTAGGAGGATTAAAAGAATGAATACATCTTTATCATGGATTAAAATGTTTGTCCCGGATCTGGACGTCACAGCTCAGGAATATACAGATGCGATGACACTGTCCGGAACTAAAGTTGAAGGATATGAATTACTGGATGCCGATCTGGAAAACATCGTGATTGGACAGATTGAAAAGATTGAGAAACATCCGGATGCAGATAAACTGATCATCTGCCAGGTAAATGTAGGCAATGAAGTAACACAGATCGTTACCGGCGCTCCAAATGTAAAAGAAGGAGACAAAGTTCCGGTTGTTCTTCCGGGAGGAAGAGTTGCCGGTGGACACGACGGTAAGAAAACTCCGGGCGGAATCAAGATCAAAGCCGGAAAATTGCGTGGTGTGGATTCCTACGGTATGATGTGTTCCATCGAAGAACTTGGCTCCACAAGAGAAATGTATCCGGAAGCTCCGGAATACGGAATCTATATTTTCCCGGAAGATGCCACGGTTGGTGCGAGTGCGATCGAAGCACTGGGACTGAACGATGCGGTGATTGAATATGAGATCACTTCCAACCGTGTAGATTGCTACGGTGTACTGGGGATCGCAAGAGAAGCAGCAGCTACTTTCCGTAAAGAATTTGTTCCGCCGGTTGTAACAGCTACCGGTAATGACGAAGATGTCAATGATTATGTGAAAGTAACCGTAGAAGACAAAGATCTCTGCCCGCGTTACTGCGCAAGAGTCGTAAAAAATGTAAAAATCGGTCCGTCCCCGAAATGGATGCAGAGATGTCTGGCTGCCAACGGCATCCGCCCGATCAACAACCTGGTAGATATCACAAACTATGTCATGGAAGAATATGGTCAGCCGATGCATGCCTATGATCTGGATATGATCGCAAATCATGAGATCCATGTACGCCGTGCCGGAAAAGACGAAAAATTTGTTACTCTTGACGGGCAGGAACGCCAGATGGATGAAAACGTTCTGATGATCTGTGACGGAGAAAAATCTATCGGTATCGCAGGTATCATGGGCGGAGAAAATTCCATGATCACAGACAATGTAAAAACAGTTCTGTTTGAAGCAGCATGCTTTGACGGTCCGAATATCCGTCTGTCTGCAAAGAGAATCGGACTTCGTACAGATGCTTCCGGAAAATTTGAAAAAGGTCTGGATCCGAACAATGCACTGGCAGCCATCGACCGTGCCTGCCAGCTGATGGAAGAACTGGGAGCCGGTGAAGTTGTTGGTGGTGTGGCTGATGTATATACCAAGAAAAAAGAACCTGTAAGAGTACCGTTTGAACCGGAAAAAATCAACAGCCTTCTGGGAACTGATATCTCCAAAGAAGATATGCTGGAGTACCTGTCCAGGGTAGAACTGGCTTACGATGAAACAACCAACGAGATTGTTGCTCCGACCTTCCGTCATGATATCTTCCGTACTGCAGATATCGCAGAAGAAGTTGCCCGTTTCTACGGATATGACAATATTCCGACCACACTGCCAAGTGGTGAGGCAACAACAGGAAAACTGCCATTTAAATTGAGAATCGAAGAAGTGGCAAGAGATGTGGCTGAGTACTGTGGATTCTCCCAGGGATACTGCTATTCTTTCGAAAGCCCGAAGGTATTTGACAAACTGCAGATTCCGGCAGGAGATGAACTGAGAAAAGCAATCACCATTTCCAACCCGCTGGGTGAAGATTTCAGTATCATGAGAACCATTTCTCTGAATGGTATGCTGACTTCTCTGGCAACAAACTATAACAGAAGAAATAAAAATATCCGTCTGTACGAACTGGGCAATGTATATCTTCCAAAAGAACTTCCGCTGACCGAACTGCCGGATGAACGTATGATGTTCACTCTGGGTATGTACGGAGACGGTGATTTCTTTGATATGAAGGGTGTAGTAGAAGAGTTCTTCGATCAGATCGGTATGCATAAGAAAACTGAGTACGATCCGAAAGCCGGTAAGACTTTCCTACATCCGGGTCGTCAGGCTCTGATCAGCTACGAAGGTGAAGTGATGGGTTATTTGGGCGAAGTGCATCCTGCAGTGGCAGATACTTATGGTATCGGAACGCGCGCATATGTGGCAGTTCTGGATATCCTGAATGTCGTAAAACATGCATCCTTCGACCGCAAATACGAAGGAATCGCAAAATTCCCTGCAGTAAACCGTGACATCTCCATGGTAGTACCGAAAGAGATCATGGTTGGACAGATCGAACATATGATCGCTCAGAGAGGCGGTAAGATTCTGGAACACTTCGAACTGTTTGATATTTACGAAGGAGATCAGATCGAAAGAGGATTCAAGTCCGTTGCTTATTCTCTGACCTTCCGCTCCAAAGAGAAAACTCTCGAAGAAGCAGAAATCAATGGCGCTATGAACAAGATCCTGAATGGTCTGGAAGGCATGGGAATCCAGCTTAGAAAGTAAAAAAGATGAAAATATATCTAATTCGTCATGGAGAAACTTCATGGAATACTCTGGGACGGCTGCAGGGAAGAACGGATATTGAACTGAACGAAAACGGTATCCGCCTTGCAAAAATCACCGGTGAAAAATTAAAAGATGTACATTTTGACCTGGCAATCGCAAGCCCGTTAAAACGGGCTTACGAGACCGCCGGACTGGTACTGGGTGACAGAAATATACCGATTCTTACGGATGAGAGAATAGAAGAGATCAGTTTCGGAGAATGGGAAGGACTTTGCTGTCGAAGGGAGAATTATCAGATTCCGTCAAAAGATTTTGAACAGTTCTTCACGGATCCCTTCGGTTACAAGCCACCGAAAGACGGCGAATCTATTCAGCAGATGATTGACCGCTGCGGTGCCTTCTACGAAGACCTGATCCACAACCCGGACTACCGGAATAAAACAATTCTAATAGCAGCACACGGCTGCTCGACACGGGCCTTTCTCTATTACATTGACGGCCGGAAAGGCGACTTCTGGAGAGGTCACGTACCGCCAAACTGCGCGGTAACGATTATCGATGTGAAAGATGGAAAAGCAACGATAGAAGAGCAGGATAAAGTGTACTACAATCCGGAAGATGTTGTAGATTTCTACAAATAAGATATTCAAGGCGTATGCCCCAAATTGCAAAAAGCTCCCCTGCAAAAGCAGCGGGCAGGACGATTTTAAGCTATGTGTTAAGTACGACTTGTACATCTTATGAAAAAATCCCCATATCACTCGCTTGTCTGCAAATCCGATTGCACAGGCAAAAAAGCCTCAGCGTAGCCCGCTACGCCTACGTTTTTTTACCTGTACACTCGAATCTGCATCCTGCGTGATTGATATGGGGATTTTTTCAACGATGCACATGATTCACTGAGAGCCGCTCATTGCCAAGTCTTACTAAACACAGGATCTTAAAACTTGCCCTAACCGCCCACAAAATGCTTTTGCAGGGGAGCTTTTTGCAATTTGGGGCTGGATATCGATGAAATAGACATGGAAAAAAGATATGATGAAAAATCAACGGTTATTTCAGGTATATTTTGCCAAGAAACAGCCGAGAGCTGCGGGAAACCGGGGTGGACAACACTTTATGGGCGGTTAGGGCAAGCTTTGAAATCCGACGCTTACGAAGACTTTCACTTGGGTCAGCTGACCCAAGTGAATATAGTCGAAGTTAGCGGCTAGTTCAAAGTTGCCCTGCCCATGTTGTCCACCCCGGTTTCCCGCAGCTCTCGGCGTCCCCTTAGCCGATAAATTTATTTCATAAGCTTATTGAGATCCGCATAAAACTCCGGATAAGAAATATCCACACAATCCGCCCGCAGTACTTCCACTCCCCCTTCGGAAGCAAGCCCTGCTACTGCAAACGACATCGCGATCCTGTGATCCAGATGACTGTCAATAGAAGCATGATGTAACGGTTTGCCACCTCGGATGATCATACCATCATCGGTACCCTCGATATCACATCCCATAGCTCCCAGACTGTTCACCATAATATCCAGTCGGTTCGATTCCTTCACCTTCAGTTCTTCCGCATTTCGAATCACCGTAGTTCCATCTGCATAAGCAGCCAAAACCGCCAGAACCGGAATTTCATCAATCAACGTCGGAATCAGTTCACCCTCGATAACCGTACCGTGAAGTTCACTGTGACGAACCAGAAGATCCGCAACCGGTTCACCGGCGGCTGTTCGTTTATTTAACAGGGTGATATCTGCGCCCATTGCCTTGCATACACGAAGAATGCCATCTCGGGTAGGATTGATTCCCACATCTTTGATCATTACTTCAGATCCTGGCACCAAAAGAGCAGCCACAATAAAATAAGCAGCGGAAGAAATATCTCCGGGAACAAAAATGTCCAGTCCGTGAAGTTCCGGATCCGGCGAGATAGAAGCAGTTGTTCCTTCACTGGTGACCCGTGCGCCGAAGTGAGAGAGCATCAGTTCCGTATGATTTCTCGAAAGATAAGGTTCTGTAACCGAAGTAATTCCGTCTGCATACAGTCCGGCAAGCAAAACACAGGATTTGACCTGCGCAGAAGCTACCGGTGACTGATAATGGATCGCAGTCAGCGGATGCCCCTGAATCTGTAACGGTGCACATTGGTTTCCCTTCAGACTCTCGACCGTAGCACCCATCATAGAAAGCGGTTTGATGATTCTTCCCATCGGCCGGCTCTGGATCGATGCGTCACCGGTAAGTGTTGTGGTAAAATTCTGACCGGCGAGAATACCGGAGATCAGTCGTGTTGTGGTTCCACTGTTACCGGTATCCAGAATCTCAGTCGGAGCAGTAAGCCCGTGAAGGCCTTTCCCATGAATCCGGATTTCCTCCTGCGTATTTTCAATATCGATTCCTAATTTGCGGAAACAGGAGATCGTAGAAAGACAATCTGCTCCCTGCAGAAAATTCGTCACTCTTGTTGTACCGTCAGCCAGTGCACCAAACATCACAGCGCGGTGTGAGATCGACTTGTCTCCCGGAATCTTTACCTCTCCGCGAAGAGGCATTTTTGCCTGTATAAGTTCCATAGGTACATCCTCCTTACCGAATATGAAGTGTATAATTCCGTTCTTTCAAAACACCCTGTGCCTTCACACAGGATTCCTCATCATAAAACTCGATCCGAAGAACACCTTCCTCGAATTCTCTGTTGTGAATGATGCCGATATTCTTAATACTGATGGAATTCATTGCAAGCAGCGTGGCAATCGTAGCGATACCACCGGCTTCGTCATAAATATCACAGTAAAAGGCATAAATCTTCTCGATTACCCCTTTGCTCGCTTCCGGAAGAGAATTGCGGTATTCTCTGGAATTACTGAACATATTATAGATTTCATCTGCATCACCATTATCCACCCAGCATTTTGCCTGTACGATCAGGCGAATATACTCATCGAGTACTTTGGAGATCATCGACCGGTTTTCCAGACAGATCTGCTGCCACATTACAGGAGAAGAAGAGGCGATACGTGTAATATCTTTAAAACCTCCGGCTGCGATCAGTTTCATATTTTCCTCTGGTGTATCCATTTTCTGTACAGCATTTACCAGTGTAGAGGCGATGATATGCGGCAGATGGCTCACAGCCGCAGTGATATAATCGTGTTCTTCATAAGTAAGTACCAGTGGAATAGCTCCGAGAGAAGAAATCAGTTCCATAAACTGTGTCAGACGGGGAATATCAATCTGACCACCTGGTGTAAGAATATAGTAAGCATTTTCGATCAGCATATCGGTGGCATTTTCAAAACCGGTTTTTTCTGAACCGGCCATCGGGTGTCCGCCGATGAAGTGGTCATCCAGTCCCAGTTTCTCAACCGCCTGATGAATCTCACCTTTTACACTTCCCACATCCGTAACGATACAGTCAGGGCTCATATGATCTTTCAGCCATTCAAGATAAGAAATATTGTCATGAACCGGTGCGCAGAGGAAAATATAATTGCAGGATGCAAACGCCTCGTCTTCTTTCGTGCATTTTACATCAACAATTCCTTCCGACACGGCGAGATCCAGTGTAGCTTCCGTTCTGGTATATGCAAAAATTCTGGTCTGTGGGTGAAAACGTTTCAGAGATTTGGCGATGGATCCGCCGATCAGCCCCAGACCGATAAATCCTATATTCAGTGAATCACTCATAGTTGTCTGTCAAAATCCTTTCTCAGTAATTACGCGTGTATTTTGCGTACTTTTACCATTGTAAAGCACAGGATTGGAAAAGTCAATAATTTAGTGCTTTAAACTATGGAACTTTAACGCTGAAAAGTATAGGTGGCGATTATATGACAGGAGAAGTAAAAGAGAAGAAAATATATACAGTACAAAACAGATGTTTTTGAGATAATTCAATAAAATGAAGATATAATATACAAAAAAGAAACAATTTACATCAAAAAAACATAAAATATACAAACGCAAATGAAAAAAGTTCAGAAAATAATTGTCAAAATTACATAAATAACTTGAAATATTCAAAGAAATTTAGTAATATATAACTATACTAATTTTTGGGAGGTATTACATATGGACGTTTTTAGAACTGACCGAATAAGGAATGTAGTGCTGCTTGGTCATGGCGGAGCAGGTAAGACTACACTGACAGAAGCTATGGCTTATCTTTCAGGTATTACAAATCGTTTAGGCAAGGTGACAGATGGCAATACCATCAGTGATTACGACAAAGAAGAGATCAAGAGAAAATTCTCGATCAGTACTTCTACCGTGCCGGTTGTATGGGATAAGGTAAAAGTAAATATTTTAGATACACCTGGATTCTTTGATTTTGTAGGAGAAGCTGAAGAGGCAGTAGCCGCCGCCGATGCAGCAGTGATCGTGATCTCCGGAAAATCAGGCGTACAAGTAGGAACCCAGAAAGCATGGGAACTGTGTGAAAAATACAGACTGCCACGTATGTTCTTCGTAACAGAGATGGATATGGATGATGTCAGCTACCGTCAGGTAGTAGAAGATCTGACCGAACTGTATGGCAAAAGGATCGCACCGTTGCACATGCCGCTTCGTGAGGATGGAAAATTTGTCGGTTATATCAATATTGTAAAGAACAAAGGCCGCCGTTACATTGAAAAAGATAAGAAAGAAGAATGCGAGATTCCGGAATATTCAAAAGAATATCTGGAAAAATACAGAGAGATCTTACTGGAAGCTGTAGCAGAGACCAGCGAAGAATTCATGGATCGCTATTTTGCAGGTGAGGAATTCTCTGTTACCGAGATTTCTGCAGCATTATCCATGTGCGTAGGCGATGGAAGTCTGGTTCCTGTATGCATGGGATCTCCGGTCAACCTGCAGGGTGTTAAGATCCTGTTAGACGATATTTGTGGATACTTCCCGAGCCCGAATCTGAGAGAACGCGCCGGTATCGTAAAATCAACCAGTGAAATTTTCGAAGCTGACTATGATTTCACCATGCCGAAATCTGCACAGGTCTTCAAGACGATCGTAGATCCGTTTATCGGAAAATATTCACTGTTGAAAGTTTGTTCCGGTGTTATCAAGTCCGGGGATACCTTATATAATGTAGAAAGAGAAGAAGAACTGAAGATCGGCAAGCTGTATGTCATGGAAGGATCCAAACCGATCGAGGTTCCGGAACTTCATGCAGGCGATATCGGAGCCGTAGCCAAGATCAACGAACTGCGTACCGGCGATACTCTGGCAACAAAAGCTGTCCCGGTATTCTACGGCAAACCGGAGATTTCCACTCCATATACCTGCAAACGCTACAAAGCAGTGAACAAAGCAGATATGGATAAGATTTCCCAGGCACTCTCCAAGATGTGTCAGGAAGATCTGACAATGAAAGTAGTCAATGATTCTGCAAACCGTCAGACTCTTCTTTATGGCATGGGTGACCAGCATATAGACGTGATCGTCAGCAAACTGCAGGAACAGTATAAAGTGAATGTGGAACTTTCCAAACCGAAAGTAGCATTCCGTGAGACTATTCGTAAAAAATCAGATATTGATAAAAAATATAAAAAACAGTCCGGTGGACATGGCCAGTATGGTCATGTAAAGATGACGTTTGAACCATCCGGTGATCTGGATACACCATATGTATTTGAGCAGATCGTTGTCGGCGGAGCCGTTCCGAAGAACTACTTCCCGGCAGTAGAAAAAGGTCTGCAGGAATCTGTAGTATCCGGTCCTCTGGCAGCATACCCGGTAGTTGGTGTGAAAGCGGTTCTGTATGATGGATCTTATCATCCGGTAGATTCTTCTGAGATGGCATTCAAGACTGCAACAAAGATGGCATTCAAAGACGGTTTCCTGGCAGCTTCGCCGGTTCTGTTAGAGCCTATCGTAAATATGCAGATCCGTGTACCGGATAAATTTACCGGTGATGTTATGGGTGATCTGAACAAACGACGTGGCCGTGTGCTTGGTATGAACCCGGATAAACAGGGATATACCATCGTAGAAGCAGATGTTCCGGAACTGGAGATTTACGGATATGCAACCATACTTCGTTCCATGACAGGTGGAGCCGGTGATTTCTCTTATACATTTGCCCGTTACGAGCAGGCACCTGGCGATGTACAGGAAAGAGAGATTGAAGCAAGAGCCAGCAAGGTAGACAAAGGGGAAGAATAACCCGACAGTATGAAATAAAGAATAAAAGTGCAAGGGAGAACATCCTGTACAGTTTTAAATGTACAGGATGTTCTTTCTGCTTGCGAAAATATCCGTGAGATTATATAATTCACATAGCTGTGAAAATATTTCATAAAAATTCAATGGTGTCTGACACCATCGACGACCGGCGGTCGAAGGGGCCAGCCAGAAAGGATTATAGAATTATGTACGAAAATGGATATAAAAAACTGCAGGACAGTCTGATCGATGTGATTGCAGAGGAACAGGCAAAGCTTGGATATATGAAAGAACCGATCCGGCTGTATTATCCTTTGAGTTCTCTGCATCATTTTTTTGAAAGCGAAGGTGATGCAGAGGCGATGCAGGAGTCACTGGGAGGATTTCCGGAGGCAACAAAAGAAATATTCGGGGAAGTACAGGTATCGCACAAAGGAGATCGTTTCTGCTTCTTCCTGTCGGAACATGCGACAGAATATGTGCACGAACACCGGGACGAGAATGCATTTATCTTTGCACTGGTACAGTTACTTACAAAACACGGAACGACGTTGGATGAGGTAAAAGAATTATTTCGCAGTCAGACATCTGAGTGCGCGATGGAACCGATGGACAATGGAGAATTTGACCTGATGATCCGCTTTGTGGACTCGGAAGATCCATATTACTACTGCTTTAAAGATGAGGGCTGCCATATCATTTACCACAGATTTCTGCCGGAGGATTATGCAGATTTCGGATTCTAAAAGAAGAATCATTGGTTGTAAAATATCAGAAATGAAACAGAAAGTTGATATTTTGGAAAAAATATAGGAAAGAAGAGAAAAAAGGATGTCTGAAAAACAAAAAAAAAGGCAGTGGCATACGCCGACAGAAAGAATTATGATGACTGGATTTGGTGTAGTGATCATACTGGGAACGCTTCTTTTGTGTCTGCCGGTTTCATCGGCCAGTGGAAAGGGCGTATATTGGCTTGATGCGTTATTTACGGCGACTACATCTGTGTGTGTAACCGGCCTTGTGACCGTGCCCACTGCAACCACCTGGAGCGTGTTTGGAAAAATTGTGATTCTGGGGCTGATTCAGTTTGGCGGGCTTGGAATCATGGCATGTATGATCATGATATTTCTGGTTTTGCGAAGAAAAATCAGCCTGCAGAGTCGCAAACTGATTCAGGATACATATAATCTGCCGGTGTTGAAAGGAAGCGTGGGAATTGTCAGAAGACTCCTGATCGGAACAGCGGTGGTTGAGATTGCAGGAGCAATATGTTATAGCTTTTGGTTTGTTCCTCATTATGGACTGTGGAGAGGAATCGGGTACAGTATTTTTCATTCGATATCCGCGTTTTGCAATGCAGGAATCGATCTGGTAGGTGAATCTTCTTTTGCGCCTTTTGTAACCAATCCTCTGATAAATGTTACAACCATGGGACTGATTATCTTGAGCGGACTTGGCTTCCCCGTCTGGTGGGAAGTGATCGAGCATGTGCAGGATCTGCTAAAAGGAAAACGAACCAGAAAAAATTTTATCCGCGGATTTACTCTTCATACAAAACTGGTATTGACGACGACGGTAATCCTGATCACAGGCGGGGCACTTCTGATCCTCCTGTTGGACTGGAATCATACAGGGTCCCTCGGAGATCTGAAACCGGGAGAGAAAGTGATGGCTGCTTTTTTTCAGTCCATAACAACAAGAACAGCCGGATTTGAGACGATTCCACAGAAGAATTTTACGGATGGGTCTGCGATGGTGAGCATGATTCTGATGTTTATCGGCGGTTCACCGATGGGAACAGCTGGTGGTGTGAAGACAATTACGGTTGCTCTTCTTATCGTGCTGGTTACTTCTTATATCCGTGGAAATCATGATACGGTAGTATGGGGAAGAAAAGTTGTGGAAGAAAATATCCGCTCTGCGGTGGTGATTTTCTTTTTTGCACTGACTACTGCTCTTACGGCCACGATCCTTCTGGTTGCCGTCAGTGGTCATCCGCTTCTGGACTGTGCCTATGAGGTTGTTTCGGCGGTGGCGACGGTGGGACTGACCCGTTCTCTGACTTCACAGCTCCCGGCAGCAGGGAAAATCATTGTCATACTTATTATGTATATGGGACGAATCGGGCCGATTACACTTGCGGTAGCCCTTGGGCGCAGAACAAGACATGTGGATGCGGATATTCAGAGACCGGAACAGAGGATTCTGATTGGATAAAAGAATAGGGGAGAACAGATTAACAGAAAGGAAAATAAAAATCATGGACAAACAATATGCAGTAATCGGACTTGGAAAATTCGGTTATGCTGTGGCACAGACACTGTCACAGGCAGGAAAACAGGTTCTGGCAGTGGATAAAGACCAGGAACTGGTGCAGGAGATAGCAGATTATGTGACTTATGCTGCAAGGGCAGATGTGACGGACAGCCGTGTATTTGAATCGCTGGGAATCAGTAACATGGATGTGGTGATCGTAGGGATCTCAGAAGATATGGAGTCAAGCATTCTGGCGACATTGCAGGCAAAAGAGGCAGGTGTGCCACTGGTAATCGCCAAGGGGATGAATCAGATGCATGCCAAGATTCTGAAAAAGATCGGTGCAGACCGTGTAGTGATGGCCGAAATCGAAACGGGTATCCGTCTTGGTAAAAACCTGATTTCAGGAGGATTTCAGGATTTCTTTATGCTGTCAGATTCCTTTTCGATGGTAGAACTTGCGGTTCCGGATAGTTGGATCGATCATAATCTGGAAGAACTGAATCTTCGAAAAAAATATGAAATTAATGTTATTGCAATCAAGAGGGGGGAAACGATTTGCGTCAGCATCAATCCGGAAGAAAACCTGTGCAGGGGAGAGATTTTGATTCTTGCAGGAGAAAATAAAGCACTGGCCAAATTAATGAAAAAATATAAAGAGGGAAATGTTTGAAGCCCCTTCATAAGGATTAAAAAGAAATCTGTCAGTAGTATGTCAGGTTTCTTTTTTTATGTGATCATCATGTCTGAGTCCGTACCTGCATGAGATATTAGCGACGGTCTGAACAGGAAACATCAGACTATGTAATCGAAAGACAAGACTTGACATGCCCAAAATGTTGTACTATCATCCAGATAGTTGATAGTACAACTAACGGACAGATATTCTACAAAAAACAGGAAGAGAAAAGTATAAGTGAAGAAAGGATGAGGTATTTCTTATGGATGATACAAAACGGCAGATCACGAAAATAGCCAGAGAAGTAGGAAAATTTACAGTTCAGACCATGAAAGAAGAGGGAATCGGAACTGCGGAGTTTGATGTGATTCATCTGGTACGTCATAATCCGGGAATCACCCAGACCAAAGTGCGTGAAAGTCTGAAGATGGATAAAGGCGCTGCGGCAAAACGGGTAGCCCGCCTGGAGAATAAAGGATATCTGGTTCGAAAACCGAATCCGGAAGATGGAAGGAGCCAGCTGCTTTATGCGACAGAAAAAGCGGAACACCTGAAAAATTCCAAGACATCAATCGAAACTGTATTTTATGAATGGCTGTTAGAGGATCTCTCAGGGGAGGAAAAGGAGCATTTTTGTAAAACACTGGACATGTTGTACTGGAAATCAAAAAGAGAACGACAGGCAGGATTCGAAAATATTACACGGATTTTGGCAAAAGAGGAGAATGACGGGGATGGAAAACAAGGAACTGCAAAAGAAGAGAGAGGATGAGAAGTTTTGTCCGGAAAAAATCGGTTCGTATTTTCGGGTAGAATGGAAAGTTCTTCTTACAATTACAATCTCCGGTCTGATCTATAACCTGGGACTTCTGGCGGAACCGTGGTTTGAGGGAAGGATGACGGGAATGTTGGTGGATATTCTGAGAGGCAGCGGAACTTTTGCCAATATGCTGTCTCTTGTAATCGGTTATGTGGCAGCAATCGGGATCGTACAGGTATCCAGATATGTCAAACGTTTTTATGTACGCAGGTTTGCAAATAATGTAAACCGGAGAATGAAAGAGATCCTGTATCACACTCTTGTGACCAGGGGGAGGGCGAGCCTTCGGGAAGAAGGGGAAGGAACCATCATGACAAAAGCCATCCTGGATGTAGATGATTGTGTGGAGGGCATGCGTAAATTCACGACGGAGATTTTTGATACCGGTGTGGCTCTGACAGCCTATGCAGGCATGCTTTTGTGGTATGACTGGCGGCTTGCTCTGCTGTGTATGATCTTTCCGCCGATTTCATATATTACAGCGGAGAAGATGAAACGGATGATCCAGAGAACCGGAGCAGCATATAAAAAGCAGTGCGGAGTATTGAGCGCAGTGACTCTTGATCGTGCACAGAACGCTGTCACTTACCGGGTGTTTGGCTGTGAGAGAGACCGGCAGATGGCTTATGAGAAGAATCTTACCGATTATGAAACAACCGCGGTAAAGGCAAATATCTGGAACAGTGCCATGCCTCCGATTTATAAAGTGATTTCTATGACCAGTGTATTGTTTATTCTGTATTTTGGTCAGAAAAATATACTGGGAAGCGGATGGAGCAACTGGTCAATCGCAACATTTACCACGTTTCTGGCATGCTTTGTGAAGCTTTCTACAAAATCATCCAGTGCAGCAAAACTCTTCAATGCCGTACATAAAGCGCAGGTTTCCTGGAATCGTATCCGTCCGCTGCTTGACTCGGTAAACGAGGAAGAAGACGGAAAAGAATGGGAACCTGGAGATCTGGAAGTAAAAGATGTCTCATTTGCTTATCCGGATGGAAAGCGCGTGCTGAAACATGTGTCTTTTTCAGCAAAACCGGGGCAGATCATCGGCGTGACCGGTCCGGTAGCCTGTGGAAAATCAACCCTTGGGAAGTTATTTTTATGTGAATGTCCATATGAGGGAACGGTACGATTTGCAGGAAAAGATTTGCTGCAGATGGAAGAGGCAGAACGTAAGGGTATCGTAGTCTATCTGGGGCATGATCCGGAGCTGTTTCATGACAGCGTCAGAGATAATGTGTTGTTTGGAGACGAAAAAGATTTGAAAACCTATCTGAAAGCAGTGTGTATTGACCGGGAAGTTTCTGATATGGAAGAGGGAGAGGATACCTTGATTGGAAATGGTGGGGTTCGCCTTTCCGGAGGTCAGGCACAGCGTGTGGCACTGGCAAGAACACTGTGCCATAAAAAGCCGTTACTGGTGCTTGATGATCCGTTTTCTGCACTGGATAAAACGACGGAGAAAGAAGTGTTTGCCAATGTACGGGCGATGACCCGTGATTCGATCGTGTTGCTTTTGTCACATCGACTGTATCTGTTTCCACAGATGGATCAGATCATCTGGATGGACAATGGAAAAACGACCGTGGGAACGCATGAGGAACTGTTACAGAAAGTTTCGGCATATGCGACATTATTTACCACACAGGAAGGAGAGGACAGTCATGAAGCATAAAGGAAATGTACGAAATATTCTGATCGATACAGTAAAAATACAAAAATGGTTGTCCATCGGGATCCTGATCGCGGTACTTGGAGCCATCGGAGCCTCTCTGATCCCGCCGCTTCTTCTTGGAAAAATCGTGGACAGTATTACGGCAGGACATGCGGTAGCGTTTTCGTTCTTTGTCCTCTATTTTGTTGTGCTTGCCCTGACAGGTTTTATGGATACGGCGCGCGCGAGTCTTCTGACTGTTTTCGGACAGAAGATCACGCATGCGCTTCGAAGCCGCCTGATGGAAAAGTTTGTCAGCCTCAGTGCGGATACGATCAATCAGCAGGAACCGGGAACGATGGTATCAAGGTTTATAGGAGATGTGGATACGGTAGAGAACCTGTTTACTTCCGGAATCATCAGTATGTTTGCGGATACATGTAAGATCCTGAGTATCCTGGCTGTGATCTGGTTTCGGAATAAGGGATTGACGTTGGTTTTACTGTTTTTATTGCCATTTTTGTTCTGGTTTACCAGACATGTACAGAAAAATATGTTGACCGCACAGATCGAGAACCGAAGAGCAGTAGGCCGTGCCTCGGGTCATGTGCCGGAGACGCTTCACAATATTCGGACGATCCACTGTTTTGGAAAAGAAAAATATATGGAAGAGCGGTATGACAAATATATCAGCGACAGCTATCGGGCGATGGAACGAACGAACTTCTATGATGCGATTTACTCACCGGTTATTCTGATTCTGAATGCCGTTGTGGTTGCTGTTGTGATGCTGTTATCTGCATCTGGCAATCAGCAGATTCTGACATTCTTTGGAATGTCTGCCGGAACAGCAGTAGCCGTGATCAATTACATTTCCCAGATTTTCACACCGGTAGAAAGCCTTGGTATGGAGATTCAGACGATCCAGTCAGCGATGGCAGGTATTCACAGAATCAATGAGTTTTTCAATCTGGAAGCAGCTGAAGCAGACAGAGCGAACGGAAAACGACAGGGTGTCCGGAAAACAGCAAAAGATATCAGTGAACAGAAAAAACAGGTTACAACAGATAAGATACATACGGCAGATGCCGGAGATCAGACCGCGGTATCCTTTGAAAATGTAGTCTTTGGCTATGACGAACATCTGATTCTGGAAGGTGTGAGTTTTGAGGTAAAAAAAGGCGAACAGGTCACATTGTCCGGGCGTACCGGTGCCGGAAAGAGTACGATCCTGAAGCTGCTGCTTGGTCTGTATGAGCCGCAGAGTGGAAGCATACGGATCGGTAATGTTTCTGCTACAGAAGTTCCGGAAGAGGAAAGGAGATCGCTGTTTGGCTATGTGGAGCAGTCTTTCCATATGGTGCCGGGTACGGTGCGTGAGCAGATCACACTGTATGATCGGAGAATCACGGAAAAACAGGTGCAGGCGGCAGCAAGACTGACTGGTCTTGAAGATTCGATCGCCAGTTTGGAAAATGGCTACGATACCGTGTGTACCCCGGAGATCTTTTCGCAGGGGCAATGGCAATTGTTATCCATCGCCAGGGCAGCAGTTGCAGAACCATCGATTCTGTTGCTGGATGAGATCACGGCAAATCTGGATGTGGAGACGGAAAAGGAAGTCTTGCAGGCACTGCGGCGCGTATCGGAAAACCGAACGGTAATCTCGATTTCCCACAGAACTTCAGCGGAGATGGGACGGATCATAACGGTTTAGTAACGTTTTCACTTTTTTTTTTCGGAAAATCATGGTAAACTGTTAAAGTGTGACAGGTAATAATACGGTAGATTTTTGCATTTATGAAACGGTCACCTGCACAAAAAAGAAAATCGAAAAAACAGAAGAACTGTTCCGGTGATGAGAGTTAAAAACGGAACGGTGATAAAGGAGAAATTACAATGCCAGTATTTGATTTTAATAATACCCCGGATAAAGACAAACCGTTGACTTGTACTTATACAACCTTCCGCTCCGACGAATCCACTGCTACACCGGAACGCCCGATGCTGGTGCTGGATAACAAAAAACGGCAGTGGAAACACCATTCCAGCGGATTCTTTTCCAATCCGGCGAAACAGACAACTTTTGAATTTGAGGAGGAAGACGGTATCGTATCCGCGGACATCCTCCAGATCGATGCCCGTTTTGTCAGCCTGTTAAAATGGCTCGGCGGCAATCATATTCATATCCGTCTGTCCGGTGAGAACCGAGAAAATGGATATGCTGTTTATAAGATTCGTGAGATCGCTTTCGGCGGCGGTACCAAACTTTCAGCAGAAGATGGATTTTTACAGTTTATGATCGAACGTCTTCTGGCAAGCAATGCACCGGAAGAGATCGAGGAAGATGAGGATGCAGAAGAAATCGGCGATGATATGAAACTTACCAGTATACAGAGCATCACCGACTTTATGACCTGCGCCGGAAAAACACTGCCGGATAATATTCGTCTCTGGGCGAGAAGAAACCTGGCGGTTGCAAAATCCCATGAGGTATCTCCGGAAGAGAGACGGCATGCACAGAGAGCATTGTCGATCATGATGAATGTGCAGTGGAAGAGCAATTATTTTGAGTCTATTGATCCGCAGGAAGCAAGAAGAATCCTCGATGAAGAACTGTACGGTATGGAGAAAGTAAAACAGAGAATTATCGAGACGATCATCCAGATCAACCGTACCCATACCTTACCGGCATACGGTCTGCTTCTGGTAGGACCTGCCGGAACAGGAAAATCACAGATTGCCTATGCGGTTGCAAGAATCCTGAAACTGCCGTGGACAACCCTGGATATGAGTTCCATCAATGATCCGGAACAGCTGACCGGAAGCTCCCGTGTCTATGCCAATGCAAAACCCGGTATCATCATGGATGCCTTTTCGATGGCAGGAGAGTCCAATCTGGTATTTATCATCAACGAGCTGGACAAAGCTGCCTCCGGCAAAGGAAACGGAAACCCGGCGGATGTTCTGCTGACCCTGCTTGATAACCTGGGATTCACCGATAACTATATGGAATGTATGATCCCTACGGTAGGTGTATATCCGATCGCCACCGCCAACGACAAATCCCAGATCAGTGCACCGCTGATGTCCCGTTTTGCGGTGATCGATATTCCGGATTATACAGACGAAGAGAAGAAAATTATTTTCTCAAAATATGCACTGCCGAAAGTACTGAAGCGAATGAGTCTGAAAGAAAATGAAATTATTCTGACAGATGAGGGGCTGGACAGAATCATTCAGAAACATGCGAATACCAGCGGTATCCGTGATCTGGAACAGGCCGCAGAGCATATCGCAGCCAATGCTCTGTATCAGATTGAAGTCAATCATATGCAATCCGTAACGATCGATGCACAGATGGTAGAGAAAGTGCTTGAGTAATAAATATGAAAGAAAGTGTGACAGATGACTGGGTACACGAAAATTGCCCAAGGAGGATAAGTGTTATGTGGAATGGAAAGAAAAAAGCAGTAACATTCAGTTACGATGATGGTGTGACACAGGATCGCCGTCTGGTGGAAATGATGAATACTTATGGTGTAAAAGGCACCTTTAACTTAAACAGCGGTATGCAGTCTTATGCAAATGTATGGGAACATCCCAAGGGGCTTCTGATTCATCGAATGAACACTGAAGGTTTAAAAGAACTGTATCAGGGACATGAGATTGCAGCACATTGTCTGACACATGCAGATCTTCCCAAATATGATGAAGAGACGATCCGCAATGAGATTCTGGAAGACAAGAAAAATCTGGAAGAACGGTTTGGGCAGCCTGTTGTGGGAATGGCGTATCCGTTTGGTACTTATAACGATACAGTAGTGGATATTGCGCGTGCCTGTGGTATCCGTTATTCCCGTACGGTAGAGCGGACCGGAAATTTTGGAATTCCGGAAGAGCCGCTGACACTGAATCCAACCTGCCATCATAATGATGCGGATGTGATGGATCTGATTGACCGTTTTCTGGCATCTGACAGTGAGGAACCACAGCTTTTCTATCTGTGGGGACACAGTTATGAGTTTGACGTGGATCAGAACTGGGATCGGATGGAAGAGATCCTGAAAAAATTGTCCGGTCATGATGAAATCTTTTACGGAACAAACAGAGAAGTGTTATTTGGTGAATAATAACTATCTCGTACATAATATTATGATTATGTTCTGAATACTATCAGAATCTGTGACAGATGCAAAGAAAAAAGGAGAACACAAATGCAATATGCAATCATAGGAGCCGGAGGAACCGGCGGAGTTATGGGATATTTTATGACAAAGGCAGGAAAAGATGTGACACTGATTGCCCGTGGCCGTCATCTGGAAGCTATGAAAGAGCATGGATTGACTCTGGAGCGTCTCTGGGATCCGAATCCTGAGACATTTGCTGTGAAAGCAACGGATATGGAACACTACAAGGAACAACCGGATGTGATCCTGGTGTGTGTAAAAGGATATTCACTGGAAGATACCGTCCCGTTTATCCGCCGCGTGGCAAAACCGGATACGATTGTGATTCCGATTCTGAATATCTATGGAACCGGTGCAAAACTGCAAAAAGAACTGCCGGAACTTCTGGTAACAGACGGATGCATCTATGTATCTGCCAACATCAAAGAACCGGGTGTGTTATTGCAGCATGGAAAGATTCTGCGGATCGTCTTTGGAGTTCGGGAAAAGACAGACTGGAGACCGGAACTGGAACAGATCCGGCAGGATTTTACGGACAGTGCTATTGAGGGAGTTTTATCCGAAAATATTCGCAGAGAAGCACTTGAAAAATTCTCCTATGTGTCTCCGATCGGAGCAGCAGGACTGTACTGTAACGCGGTAGCGGGGGATTTTCAGAAAGAGGGTGCTCCGCGGGAACTGTTTTGTTCGATGATCCGGGAAATCGCAGCACTTGCAGATGCTATGGGCGTTCCGTTTCAAAAAGACATGGTAGATGTTAATTTACATATTTTGTCTAATCTTGCACCGGAAACAACTACTTCTATGCAGAGGGATGTAATGGCTGGGAAACCATCAGAAATCGACGGACTGGTATACGAAGTGGTTCGCATGGGAAAACTGTATGGTGTGCCGGTTCCCTCGTATACGAAAGTAGCTAATCGACTAGCTGAGAAAAAAGGAATCATTTTTGATATGGATGGTGTTCTGGTCAATACGGAACCGTTGCATTTTCGGTGTTGGCAGGAAGTGCTGAAAGAGGACGGAATCACGCTGGACTATGAGATTTACAAACCGTGCATCGGTTCTACCAGAGAAGTTTTCCGGCAGCTGATGGTGGATGCTTACGGTGATATTTTCGAGGATTATCCGACGATGAACCGGAGAATGGAAGAAAAGAAAAAGGAAATCGTGGAAAAAGAAGGATTCCCGCAATGTGAAGGAATCCGGGAAGTTCTGGAAAAACTACATCAGGAAGGATATCTGCTGGCAGTCGGATCTTCTTCTCCGGAAGATGTGATCCAAAAAGTGTTGAAGGATCTTGACCTGGCTCAGTATTTTTCTGCTTTTATCAGTGGAGAAAATATGGCACATCCAAAGCCGGCACCGGATACGTTTCTTGCCGCAGCAGAAGCATTATTACTGGATCCTTCCGCATGTATGGTAGTAGAAGATTCCACTAATGGAGGAAAGGCGGCAAAAGCAGCAGGAATGTCCTGCGTCTGGTTCCATAATCCAGATTCCGGAGATCAGCAGATTCCGGATGCAGTTTTGGAGATTTCTTCCTGGGATCCTTCCAGTGCAGAGAAAATTATGAAAGTATCAGAACAATGAGAAAAAACAGAACAGCCATGCAAGTATTTTGGATAAAAGGAGCAGATGGAAATGTGTACAGCAGCTACGTATAAAACAAAAGATTTTTATATGGGACGGACGTTGGATTATGAATTCTCCTATGGAGATGAGATTACAGTAACACCAAGAAATTATCCGTTTCATTTTCGCCATATGGAAGAACTGGAAAATCATTATGCGATCATCGGTATGGCACATGTAGCGGATGATTACCCGCTGTATTACGATGCGGTCAATGAAAAAGGACTGGGAATGGCAGGGTTGAACTTCGTAGGAAACGCTGTCTACCAGGAGATCCAGGAGGGACGGGAAAACGTGGCTCAGTTTGAGTTCATTCCATGGATTCTTTCCCAGTGCGCATCGGTAGAAGAGGCGAAGAAAATGCTGGCGGAGATGAATCTGGTGGGAACCGTATTTGCCCCGCAGTTTCCGGCGGCACAGTTGCACTGGATTCTGGCGGACAAATATGCGTGTATCACCATCGAATGTGTCCGGGAGGGACTGAAGGTTTATGATAATCCGGCAGGTGTACTGACCAATAATCCGCCATTTGAACAGCAGATGTTTTTATTGAATCAGTATATGCATCTGTCACCGAAACAGCCGGAGAATCATTTTTCCGAGCAGTTGCGATTACAGACCTACAGCCGCGGCATGGGTGCACTTGGACTTCCGGGAGATCTTTCTTCTACTTCCCGCTTTGCAAAAGTGGCATTTACCAGAGCACATGCAGTATCGGGAGATTCCGAGGCGGAAAGTGTCAGCCAGTTTTTCCACATTCTGGGATCGGTGGATCAGCAGAGAGGATGTTGTGAAGTGGCTGAGGGCAAATACGAGATTACAATTTATACCTCATGCTGGAATGCACAGAAGGGAATCTACTATTATAATACCTATGAAAACCACCAGATCACTGCGGTCGACATGCATCGTGAAAATCTGGACGGAACCACACTGACACGGTATCCACTGATTCAGAAAGGTGAGATCCGGTGGCAGAACTAGAGCGTGTCTGAAAAATCATTTCCGGAGAGCCTTTTTCAGACACGCTCTAGAAGATGTGAAAGGTATTCCCGGGATTTTTTTACTCGTTATTGCGATAGTCGTCAGGGTCTCGTGCAAGTCCGGACTTTGAATCGTTGCTCGCGTAAATAAAAAAGACAGAAATCTGTTTCAGACATGTACCAATGGTACGGGACGATTCCGATTTCTGTCTTTTTGTGTTTATTGCTCGAATGATTCTATTACAGAATCTATGGTGATTACTGCGCCTTCTTCATGCGATAACTTCCACTACTGGTGCGAAAAGCGTCGATGATGCGCCGTACACTACAGAGTAAGGTAAGTCCGTATCCGATGAACAGATCGCTGTAATAGCTTCCGGTGAGTTCGGAAAGATCCAGAATGTTATCCAGATACTGATAACACTCGGAAAAGGTGTATCCTTCGTCTTTCAGTGCATCGTAAGCATCCCAGGTCCAGGAAAGCCGATTGGCAAAGAAAATCATCACCAGCATCATCACAGTGGAAATGATCACACCCTTCCGATCCAGATGACCGCCAAGCAGTTCATATCCACGCAGTGCGCAGATTGCAGTGACTGCACCGGCAATACCCGCGATGTATCCGAGCCGATAGATCAGTACCCAGAGCACACATCCGATCAGAGAACCGACGAAAGCACCTACGAGTCCGGCAACCAGATTACTCTTTTTTGCACGGGTTGTCTGCTGATTTTGCTGAAGATTCTGCTCGATCTGCTGTGCACAGGAAGTACACAGATAATGGTAGGAACCATTGACCTCATAATTTGACAGATATTCCTGTGTGCTGCCACAGGACTCACAGCAAGGCTGATAGTTACCGCCATGAAGATACTGAATCAGAGGATCTACGACACTGTTGATCATATCCGGAACTTTGTTTCCGTTTACTGCCGGCATTTTTATGGTCAGTAAGGCGGAAGTAGAAGTACAGGAATAGTCTGCCAGGTGTTTGACATTTTGCTTCTGGTATTCCAGATACTGTGCCAGCTGTGCGTTGTCCGGATCCTGTGTGGAGACGGCATTGATACGAACGTGGTAAACCGTCGATTCCGTTGTAATGACAACCGGATATCCCTGATAATTGCCATCTGCATAGCTGCCGTGATCCGTCAGACTTCCCCCAAGAAGTAGTACACGTATTTTTTCCTTAAACATATTGAAATCCTCCCTCAAAATTTATATGCTCTACCCGTATTATAACAAATTCTGACATGTTTTACCACAAACTTCAGGATTTTGTAAGAAATAGAAGGAAGGTATTATATAGACAGAAAGATATAGTATAATTCATGAAAATGTAATGATTATTTCATGCTTGTAATGATAGGAATTTCATGTTAAAATAATTCAAAAATGAACATTCTAAAAATGAAAGAGAGGTATAGAAGACATGATAAGCATTGAGTATATACATAAATTGCTGGATGTCTATAATCAGCTGTGCCGACCGTTATGCCAGCAGACCGGCATTCCGCAGACATCCCTGGATATCCTGATGTTCCTGAAAAATAATCCGCAGTATAAAAATGCCGCAGATATTGTAAAGATCCGCGGGATCAAGGCGAATCTGGTATCCATCCATGTGGAACGGCTGGTGCAGGAAGGATATCTCGAACGCCGGGAGGTTCCGGGCGACCGGAGAAAGACAGAACTGATCTGTACCCGGAAAGCGGAGCATGTCTGGAGACAGGGATGTGAGATTCAGAAAACATTTATCGAAACCTTATTTTCCGGTGTGCCTGCGGAGTCCAGAAAAATTTTTGAACAGGTGATGGAACAGACAGAGGAAAATCTGAATACATATCAAAAGGAGAACAAAAAGAAATGAGTATTTTACTGACAGTAATTGTTACATTTTTTGCAGGTATGGGTGCAGGTCTCGGGACCGGATTTGCCGGCATGAGCGCGGCGGCGGTCATCAGCCCGATGCTGATCACATTCTTGGGAATGGATCCCTACATGGCAGTGGGAATCGCATTGTCCTCGGATGTGCTGGCAAGTGCCGTATCCGCATATACTTATGGGAAGAATAAGAATCTTGATATAAAAAATGGTCTGATCATGATGGTTACCGTGTTGTTGTTTACCATAGTGGGAAGTTACGTTTCCAGCCTGGTACCGTCCACAACGATGGGTAATTTCTCCGTCTTTATGACCTTCCTGCTCGGTATCAAATTCATCCTTCGCCCGGTCATGACTACAAAAGAAGCCATGGCACAGGTGTCTGCGAAAAAACGTGCGATTCAGTCTGTGATCTGCGGAGTGATGATCGGCTTTATCTGCGGATTCATCGGTGCCGGTGGCGGTATGATGATGCTTCTGATCCTGACATCCGTTCTCGGATATGAATTGAAAACAGCCGTGGGAACCAGTGTATTTATCATGACCTTCACCGCCCTCACCGGAGCCGTATCCCACTTTGCCATCGGCGGCACACCAGACTGGACAGTATGGATCCTGTGTGTGGTCTTTACCTTCCTCTGGGCAAGAATCGCAGCTGTATTTGCCAATAAAGCAACGCCAAAGACTCTGAACCGTGCTACAGGAGTGATCCTGGTGGTGTTGGGAGTTGCGGTTATGGCGTTTTCGGTGTTGGGATAGAGTACCAAATGTCTGCTGGTCGGATGGCTCTTTGAAAATATTATGCACAACCACGCAGACTATACCCGAAAATGATATCAGCTACGAAATGGAAAGAAAAAAGTTAATAGATAATAAATTGGAGGATACAATATCATGATAATCAGAACTGCAACCATAGATGATCTGCCACAGATCGCCGCCGTAGAGTACGAGTGCTTCCCACCGGCCGAAGCCGCCACAAAAGAGGAATTCGCCGACCGCCTTATTCATTACTACAACCATTTCTGGCTGATGTTCGACGAGCAAAATGACAACAAACTGGTTGCGTTCGTCGACGGTTTTGTCACCAACGAACCGGATCTGACGGATGAAATGTACGAAAAAGCTTCTATGCACGACGAAAGCGGTGCCTGGCAGATGATTTTCGGGGTGAATACAATCCCGTCCTATCGAAGACGCGGACTGGCAGGAGAACTGCTGGAGCGGGCAATCGAAGATGCCAGAAAACAGGGAAGGAAGGGTCTGGTACTGACCTGCAAAGATGCATTGATCCATTATTATGCAAAATTCGGTTTCCAAAATGAAGGAGTAACAGACAAATCTGTCCACGGCGATGTAGTATGGAATCAGATGCGCCTGACCTTTTAACTGGAGTTAACAGGAACTAATTACCAGCTTTACACAGATTTAACGAAAATCATACAATACCATGATAGAACCATATGCGTTCTCCCACTATACTGTAAACCGTAAATGAATTATACAGATTCATAACAGAGATTTTACAGATGATTTCAAGAATCGAGCAGCAGACAGCTGCCGGAAAAGGGAGAACGCAAAATGAATGAAAATGTAAAAGTAGTATTTGGGCTGATTGGTGGGTTGGCACTGTTTCTTTATGGAATGAACAGTATGAGTGATGCGCTGCAAAAGGCAGCCGGAGAAAAGATGAAGAAGATTCTGGAATTTCTCACGAAGAATCCGATCATGGGAGCGCTGGCCGGAGCCCTGGTTACGGCTGTGTTACAGAGCAGTTCGGCAACTACCGTTATGGTCATCGGCTTTGTAAGTGCCGGACTGATGAGTCTGCCACAGGCGATTTCCGTTATCTTTGGTGCTAATATCGGTACGACGATGACAGCCCAGCTGATGGCATTCAAAATCAGTGATTACATTTATCCGTTGATCTTCATCGGATTCATGCTGAACTTCATAGGGAAAAAAGAAAAGGTTAAAAATATTGGTATGGTTATCTTTTCTTTCGGACTTTTGTTTGAAGGAATCGAGATCATGGGCAGCGTTATGAAACCACTGGCAGGAAGCCCGATCTTTGTAGATCTGATGGGAAAAGTATCTTCTGTTCCGGTGCTGGGTGTTGTCCTCGGTGCGGTGATGACTCTGGTGGTACAGAGTTCCTCTGCAACGATCGCAGTCCTTCAGAGCTTTGCTTCCCAGGCAGGACCGGACGGTGTCAACAGCGTGATCGGACTGACCGGAGCCATCCCGATTTTGCTTGGCGATAATATCGGTACGACGATCACAGCACTTCTGGCATCCATCGGACAGTCCAAAGATGCAAAACGTACCGCAATTGCACACAGCTTTTTCAATATCACGGGTACCTGCGTATTTATCTGGATCATTCCGTGGTTTGCACAATTTGTACGTTATATCTCTCCAAAAGGAAATGAGATCGATGTGATCTCCCGCCAGATTGCCAATGCACATACGACATTCAACGTGGTCTGTACACTGGTATGGCTGCCGCTGATCCCGCTCATGGTGAAGATTGTTACCACGATTATACGCGGAGAAGATAAGAACACAGGTGTAGTTTATGAACCGAAGTATCTGGATAACAAAGTGATTGATCAGCCTGTGGCTGCGATGTATCTGGTATCTCAGGAACTGGAAAATCTGACAGGATTTACCGTACATATGCTGAACAACCTGAAAGGTTCTCTGAATCAGAAAAAGACCTCAGCTGCATATGAAAAATTCAAAAATCAGCTGGATATCGTCCAGCACCTGCAGGAAGAAATCACGGACTATATCACCAAATTGTTTTCCAGCGGTAATCTGACAGAGCTTCAGTCTGAACAAACAGCAGGGCTTCTGTATGTAACCAACAATATCGAACGTATCGCCGACCGGTGTCAGGATATCGACAGCATCTGGATAAAAATCCAGGACGATGGTATGAGCTTTTCCGAGGAAGCCGGCAAGGAAATTGAAAATTGTATCGATGTCCTTCTGGATCTGCTGCGTCAGGCGATGACAGCGGTAAAACAGGGCAGCAAAGAGGAAGCGGAACTGGTATTTAAAAATAAAAAGAAACTGCATAAAGCAGAAAAGAAATTCAACAAAGCCCACTTGAACCGCGTAAAGAATCAGAAATGCGATCCGGCGATGACCGGTTGCTTCTCCGGCATCCTCTACAACCTGGACCGAGCTGCCGACAACTGCGTAAGTATCGCAGAAGAAGCACTGGATAACCAGGGATTTGTAAAATTAGGCGAAGCCGCCAGAAACTTTGCGGCACCGGCTGCGGTTGTGGAGGCTGTGTAAAAGATAATAACAGTGATAAGAAATATATAATTTAAGAGAAACAGAGTATTTTTGATTTTGAGATACAACAAAATTTGAAAATACTCTGTTTTTGGTTGTTCGAGCAATGAACGAAAATCTTTTCCTTCATAAGAAACTGGTGATTAACGCGGTGGCTGAAGATGAAATTAAAATTGCAAATTTTATTTGATGTGATATGATTTTTATAGATAACATATTATCCAAAACAAGTAAAAAATCCAGATTTTGGATAATATATGATCCATAGAAAGGAAAAATCGACATGTCAAACTATGAAACGATGAAAGACCGTATGTCCTCCCATTTCCTGGAATACGATCAGGAAAAAATGATCCGGAAATTTGCTCTGGAGCATGATGAAAAGTATCTTTATATTTTCTTTGTAGGAAGAAAATACCGGATTAACCGCACCACCGGAGGAATCACCTGGTCTGTGGATGAATTCCAGACGGAAGAAAATGCAAATTACAACGAAGCCATGACAATCTACGATGTCCTGTGTAATTCCAAAGAATACTGTCATCCCGTCCATGAATGGGTTCATATCGGCAGCCTTTCTACGGTGCGGGGAGGAAATCTGGCAAATGATAGTAACTTTTTCAAGGATGCAGGAAAGAAATTCGATGGAAAGACTGCAGAACTGGCGAAAGCCTGCGAGCGGCTGCATGGGATCAGGCTGGAAAAAGGCGATGTGGCTTACCAGCTGGAAATGTTTTCATTTCTGCCTGTCGTACTGAGATTCTGGGAATCCGATGACGAATTCCCGGCGAGTTTGCAGGTGCTGGTGGACCGGAACATTCTGGAGTATATGCATTATGAGACGGTGATGTTTGCAATTGGACATTTGCTGGAGAGAGTGGGAGAAGAGATGGAGCGAAAGTAGAGAACAGGTTGCTATAAACCGTAATTATCTGGAAGAACGGTAACAGCGGTTTTATTGTATTTCATATCGTAAATTGATCCAGTGGAGCAATTTTGATTATGGGAAGAAACATCTGGAAAACAATATGAATTGGAAAAATAAATAAAAATTTGTCGGGAAATGTCGAATAAAATAGCAAAATACACTATAAAATGTCGAAAAACTTTGGAAACATTACCTGTTATATGCTATAATATAAAATAATGCATCATTTTTAATACGGATTTAAAATAATGGAGACAGAGAATATGGTGAGAGCAGCAGATAGCGATAATTTTCTGATACAACATACAGATTTTTCTTTGAGAGAACAGGTGAACTACCCGAATGGTGGAATATCAAGATTTTATGATAATGGCATCGATATGGTCATTATTGATGAAAATATTTGTGACCATAACCCGGGTGAGCCTGTTTTTTCTTATATGCTTATTACAGACAAACAGAACAGTTATATCCATCAGTTTAAAAGAGTTTTTCGTTTCTTAGGTTATATACAGTCTGAAGTTGACAGCTATCTTGCTAACGATGAAATGACATTACCTGAAGATTACAGGATAACCGTTGGGGACCGGGCAGAACAGGCGGATGCATCACCTCTGGAGATCCATTTTGAGGATAGCTTTTCAAATGCCTACGGTATGAATGCGCTCAGATATTTGACACGCGAATATGGAATCTGTGATGAAAACGGAAACAATTATTTTCTCGATTATTTTATCAGAACACAGACCGAAAGATACGCTGTAGAAGAAAATGGACTTAATTTTCATCATCCGCAGATTATCGGAGAAGAAAAATACAGGAAACAGTTGAATAAACAAAATACCTGTGTTTTATGGGGAATCAAACTGTTCCGATTTTCAAAAGAAGATTGTGCGTTTCAAAATCGAATCGAAGATGATATCAAACAATATTTCGGAAAAGATACCACAGCATTTGTCGATGACGGATTGAAAATCGACAGAAAAGTGGAATTATATGAACACCAGACGATCAGTTTACAGGAAATACAAAAACGTAGAATGGCAGGTATCAAAGCATTTTTGATCGTATTACCAACGGCATCCGGAAAATCCAGGATTGTAGAGGAAGACCTGCGCGAATTTGCAAAAGAAAAACCGGGATTCAGAGGGCTGATATTGGTTCCGGGAATCAATATTCTTGCGGACTGGAGGGCAAGAGTACAGGAATCCGTACCGGAACTGACAGAGAAAATTGAGATCAGAACCTATGCCTATATGTGCAGATATTATACGGAATTTCCAGCAGATTATTACAATTATATCGTAGTGGATGAGGCACATCATGCGGTTGCACCGATGCTGAAAAGAGTGATTCAGTATTATGAGGCGGATTTTACGGTTGGACTTACCGCAACGGATAAGCGTCCGGATAAGAAAAAACTGGAAACAGTTTTCGGAACATACTCCACTTCGTTATCCTTAAAAGAAGCCATGGAAAAAGGAATCGTTGCCCGGGCAAATGTTTACAGGATCGAAACAAATATTGATCTATCAAAAGTCCGATTCAACGGAAAAGACTATATCAATGCAGATCTTGAAAAAAGAATACGGGTTACTTCAAGAAATGAGCTGATTGTCAATGTCCTTCAGGAATATTTTGGAGACGGAGAAGCTGCCAAACGGCAGGGAGTCATCTTTTGCGCCAATGTTGCCCATGCAAATGAGATGGCAAAACTACTCAACAAAGCCAATATCACTGCAGCCAGCTACACCAGACAGACAAAGAATCCTGCGTCTGTTATGACAGATTTTAAACAGAAGAAGATTCGGTTTTTGTGTGCCTGTAATATGATCTCCGAGGGTTGGGATTATCCGGAACTGGGAATTCTCGTTATGGCAAGACCTACGCTCTCCAAAGTGCTCTATCTGCAGCAGATTGGAAGAGGACTGCGGAAAACGGATACAAAGAAAAATATTATCGTTATCGATGTGGTGGACGAGTATGGTGCAATGATCAAAGCCTGTAATATGCACACGATCTTTGCCAATCCATATTATGTACCATTTGGAGATATTATAAAGACAGATTATACACCCGGAGATATGGTTGTTATCGATGGGCTGGAAGAAAGAATTGAACGCATTATGGAAGTCGATATCAACTCTTTCGAGGAAAAATATGGCGATTATCTCAGTCAGGAACAGGTTGCCAGAGAATATTTCGTCAGTACCGGAACCGTGACAAGCTGGATCAAAAAGAAAAAAATCGCGCCAAGTGTAGAATACCGATTCGGCAACAAATCCCTTTACCTGTTCAGTCCGGATGATGTCGAAAAATACCGGAAAGAATTAAACATCAAAGAACATAATGACAGTACGATCAAAGAAGATTTCTTTGAATTTCTGGAAGAAAGAGATTACTCACTTTCATATAAAATGCCGTTCCTGCTGGCGATTGTAAAACATATCGATTCTATCGGAGATGCGAAAATAGAAGAGGTTCTGGATGATTATATTGCCTTTTATCAGGACAGATTGGCCAGAGGACTCCAGGTGGATCGAAGCACCTGCCCGTATGATGAAAAAATGCTGAAAGACCGAAAAGCGGTGCAGAGAAATATGCTTACGAATCCATTTGAAAAATTTGAGAGAAAGAGATTCTTGTATTATTCGAAGGATCTGAGTGTGATTTCGATGAATCATGCGTTGTTTGAGAAAATGAAAGAGGAAGACTGGGAAAGAGTGCGGAGACAGATGAGGGAAGATTTGCGGAAGTATTATGACGGGATGGGCGGAGTGTAAAGAAATTTTTATGGAAAAATAGGTGTAAGTTCATTACGCAGGTTGTCAATGTATGTGATATAGTGGGGAAAACAAATGAAAAATAATGAATATCCGGAAAACAGAGAATGGAAACAAAAAGCTTTTGGAATGCCCAAACTGCCCAGTGGAGATATGGGGCAGGATAAAGTGTTGTACTATATTCTGAAAATGGTCAAGGACGGTAAATCAGCAAATATAATGCTTAATATTGAAGGAAGCAACAGCACAGCCACCTTAGGTCGAATGTGTGAATGGATCCGTCCGATTGGTCTGGTTAATAAAGAGAAACAGGTGTGGACGCTGACAGAATTAGGAGAAATGGTTTTGGAACGACAGGATAGTTGCTTTTCTACGGCTGTTTTCTGTTCAACAATTGTATTTATGGGAGAAATATTATTCTATCTTCAAAAGCCAAAAAACTCACAGGAACTTCTGAAAATCGCGGAAGAGTATCATTTGAACTGGAAAACAAATTCTGAAATTCATAACCGGATCAAATGGTTTCGGGATGTGGATATGGTTCGGTTTGAAGAATATAAACTGGAGTATAGTCTGACACAAAAAGGGCAGGAATTTTTGCAGCAGATAGAGGTTACTATGCCGTCAGAGACAGAGGAAGAACCGGACGAAACACTTCTGGAAACCCAGCTTCCAATGTCAGAATGGGCAAGTGCCTTAAAGCCTGCAACAACAGAGAAAAAAAGAATGGCGATCGGATACATGCCGGGAAAAACAGCCGATGCATGTATAACAATCAGTGCATATCTGCAATTGATGAATCAGGCAATTTCTATCGAGGAGATTCGGGAATATTCGAAAATCAATTATCAGATTGCAGTGTCATCGTCGAATATGTTTCTTTCATTTCTGGAGAAAATAGGATTTGTTGATCGTATCAGTAAGAATATGTATGTAACCTCTGAACTTGGAAATACATGGATTGAAAAACAATCACCGGTTGATCTGATTGCATGTCTGGAAGCAAGATATTTATTTGTTTATGAACTGTTGGCAGAGCTTAGAAAAGAACCGAAAAATGCAAAAACACTTTCTATAATAGCTAAGGTATCTTACGGATTCGACAGGGAAAGTATCGAGGAAACACGTAAAAGACTGATTCTTTTATCTGCTGCCAAGCTGATTTACAGTGTGACAAACGATAAATATGGACTCACCGCCAGAGGAGAAAAACTTTTGGATACTTTTGGCATTGTGGCAAAAGAAAGTGTGAAACCATCCGAAATAAAGAAAGAGGAAAATGCAGGTGATCATCATAATGATTCCTGCGAAAGCCTTATTACGGAATTAAGATTATCCAGTAAAGATTCTTACAATCCCAACAGATTTGAAAAAGCCATAAAAGCAGCATTCGATTTTATCGGTTATGATGCAACATGGCTTGGCGGCTCCGGAAAAACCGATGTTCTGATCAAAGCAAGAACAGCTCCGAAATTATCTTATGCTGTCGCAGTAGATGCAAAATCTACGCAGTCTGGAAATGTCACGGAAGATCAGATTGACTTTGACACATTGAAAGATCACCGAAAACTTCATCATGCGGATTATTCTGCAATTGTTGGATGCTCTTTTCGAGGGGAACGACTTTTAAACCGATGCAAAGAACATAAAGTTGCACTGATTGATGTGGACACACTGGAACAGTTGATTCGCAACCAGGTAGAGATTCCATTAACCGGAGAAGATTACAAAAAGATCTTTGAACAAACAGGAATCGTAGATATCAGTGTCCTGGACGAAGCAAGGAATTGAACCGAACGCTACGGCTTATTGGTAGATGCAATTGTGGGATGCCTTGTAAACGAAAGCAAAGACGAAGTGACAGAAGGGATCCTTACTTCCCGTGAGATTTATCGAACAGTGAGGGATGACGAGAGATTTTCGATAAATCCTAATCTGGATGAAATTGAAGATATCCTTAAATTCCTGGCATCGCCGTTGATAGGGTGTGTGGGGAAAAATAAGGATGGATATTATGCGATTGGATCGTTGAATGAAGTGGCGAAGAAGTTTCAGTTTTATGCGAAGAGTTGTAAGAAGACGAGCTAAATAAAGGATGTAAAATGCAATTAGAAAAATTGTGGGAATTACTAAAAAAGATTCAGCTTTGATTATATTTATACTGAGTTCGATAGGTACAGTATTAACAATAGTTATAAAGGGATTAGAAATAATATATAAATATGCAAGATACATTAAACTTAATATTCCTTTATATTATTTAGAAACTACTGTGTCTATAAATTTAATATTATCCATTGTGGTTATTACAGTAACGATTATATTATCAATATTTATGTTGATAGCATATATGTCTTATTATGATAAACTGGAAGCGTATTGGGTGTTTGATACAAGTTTTCATACGCAACCGCGACCTAAAATAAAACAAACACTGAAGAAGCTTATGAGCATAATTTTTCTTATAGTAATCTTATTTATTATAAATATTCCATGTGTTTTACTATCAGGATATGAAGTTGTAAGAGACAAGAAATTATCAGTGTTTTTGGGATTAACAGTCATATGGGCAGAATATGAAATTGCTAGGACTGTCAAAAAGATAACGGAGCCCTCAAAAGAACGAGAATGGAAATTTGAACCGTATAATTCAAAAGACAAAATGAAAAAATTAAAGAAAGAGGAAAAGAAAGAAATTAATGACAAATATTTACGATATAAACCCATATTAAGCTTTTCATCTTTGGTTAATTTAAGTATTGCATTATTGCTTATTTCAGGAACAGTGTGGGGGACATATTATGTCGGGGAAGCATCTGTAACTGACGCAAAAATACCATGTTATATAACAGTAATGAATGATCAGGAATATATAATATTGGATAAGACGAGTACAATCTATATTCTGGCACCTATAATTAAAGAAAGCAATCAAAAGAATGAGTCGATAAACATGTATCAAAACAATATATTACAGATACAAATGAAATAGAGGCATATCAAATAAGAAAATTTGATAAAATCATAGTAAATAAGAGATAACGTTTAAAAAATGATGAGAAATTTGTGGTAGCATGTTTAATTATGACTAAAAATCGGAATCTCATATTGAAATTTACAATTTTTATGTCGAAGTGAATCGGAGCATTGCTGAAAATCAGGTTGAAATAATAGAAATACATCTGAAATTAGTAATTGGATGATCGGAGTTAAGAAACAAAATAATAAATAAGAAAGGTACGAATATGAGAAGGAAAAAAGAGTTTGAAGAATTACAGGAGAACTTTAACTATTGGGTTAAAGAAGTGAAACAATATAATCTGAAATCATGTACAGATATCAATAGATATTCAGAAGGTTTCTTGGCTGAGCTACTGTCTATTTTGAAAAAAGAAAATTATGTTGATTTAAATCAGAAAGAAAAAAAGAATTATCCAGGTATAGATATTGGTTGTAAAGAAAGTGGAATTGCATATCAAATATCTTCGAATGTGGATTCTAGAAAAGTAATAGAAACGTATAAAAAAGTTATAGCAAATTCGATTGCTAATGCATATCCATATATACGTTTTCTGGAAATTTCTCAACTGACACACAGACATAAATTTAAAGATGAAACTATGAAAAAAATTTCAAAAATATCAGATAATAAATTTGAAATGAATCATATTGTGAATGTAAATGATTTGATTCAAGAAATAGAAGCAGTGTATGATGAAGATAGGGAACGTTTTGAACAAATAAAAGAGCTTGTAACAAGAAATCTTGGCTATAAAATTAACAAAAAAACAGATAGCGATATACTTGGTGAAATTTTGAATTATTTAAATAGAGCGGCATTTACAACGCCATTTTATAGGGAGTGTTCTCTAAATGAATTTCTAAAGGCACTTGTAGAAACTAATTCATTAATAAGAACAGGAAAAATTGGGAATGATAGATTGGCTTCAGAAGCTAATATTGCCAATATAAAAGATCCGACTATATGTAAAGAATTAAATGAATTAACAGATGGCATAAATACTCTGCGAAAGCTAACATTAAAAATGTCAAATAAGGGAGACATAACAGAAGAAGATTTGATGTGTGATGAAGAAGAATTTCGTAATTGTTTTACATGTTGTGGAGAGTGTATTGATGATTTGAGAGGTATATTGTTAAAATATGCAGAAAAAATAGCTGCGAAAAATAACGTAAAATTTCAGGTTAATATAAGGTTTAAAAAGCAAAATGATTGGAATATAAAGAAAGGAGAAAGCCTATCCGATCAATTAGAACATGTATATGATCAAATGAGAAGAAAGTTAAAAGTATTGTCGCTATAATTTTTAGTAAGTATCTGACAAAGTATTGATCTGACAAATTTCTGAGATTTCAGAAAATCATATCCTATTAACAGACAGTTGTACACAAAGTTTATATGTGTACATTCATGAAGTGCATGAATAGTGATAGTAGAATATAAATTAAAAAAACAAAAGCTGGGGTGATCAATCCCAGCTCTTGCATCTTACTGTCTATTGGATAATAATATTAATGCTATACCAGAGACAATTACTTCAAAAGTGATGAAAATGTCCTGGGGAATGTACAGCATAAGAGTGTATGCGTAATTGAAAATACGCTCCCCATATGTACCCAAAATGAAAAGTAAGATAGTTAAAACACAGTTGCTGATTTTTCTCATGCTTTTATCCTCCTGTGGAATATATTCTTGGGCTATTACTATTTTCGAACGTAAATCACCCAAGCAAGAGGATAATAAGCAAAGATATCAGCATAGAAAGAGGGCATGAGGTAGTATCAGCAAAACTACGTCATTGATTTAATATAAAACCTATTATGTAAATAATGTTGCATGTAAGGTTAAAATTTATACTAAAAATATTTCCTCCTTTCTAATGCATACACTCATATTTATTATAACATAGGTTTGTATTAAAATCAATTTTATAGATAATATAATGAGTAAACATAGAATTACGATAATAACTAGAAAATATAAGAGTAGAGAAAGGAAAAGATGTTAAAAAATTGAGAAACATCAGAATAATGTTATGTATATAAGTGAAATAGTGGAAATTAATAATTATAGAAATTTGACTGGAAAGGCAATAATATTTAATGATACTTTAAATTTCCTTATAGGTGAAAATAATATTGGTAAAACCAATATATTAGAATTGATAAACATTTGCTTAGCAATCGGGAAATTTGTAGAAACCGATTTTATGGACATTACATTACCAATCAAAATTAAATTTAAGGTCAAATATTCAAATGAAGAAATCGGATATTTTGAAGATAATTTTGATATAGATGACAGTAATTCAATTACTTTAGTTGCAATGCAAGATTCTGTTGATGAAAGGATAAATTATTATCATGATACGCCAAATCAAACCCAAATTAGTATGGCAACCATAAGGACTATGAATATATTATACTATTATGCACAAAGGATGCCATCAAAGGAAGTGGACTTTAGAAAAACAAGTGGTTCAGGAAAAGTATTGAATTATCTTATTCAACATAGCTTGGAACAATCTGAAATACAAGAAAAAGATATTCTTAAGAAAACAAAGCTTGAGAACATTGTTAAAAATGTGAATAGACAAATAAAAAAAATAAATACGATTACAGGGGATAGTGTAAGTGCTTATGTTGATACAGAAGTAAATAAACTTGTATGTAGATTGTTAGGCTTGGGAGATGAAAGTGGACGAGAATTAAGCTCACTGGGCGAAGGGGTTCAATATGCATTTAATATTTTATTACAAATTATTGAAATAATTTATAACGTTAAGACGACAAGGAAACCTGAAGATTTTGAAGAACGATTAATAAACAGAGATGGAAAAAACTCTTCCCTTTATTTTTGGTATTAGATGAGCCAGAAGTTCATCAGCATCCATATAGGCAGCGAAGTTTGATTAGAAAAATTAAAGCATTGATTGAAAATAATAATCAAGAATTTTTAGATTTATTAAAGGATTTGTTTGATATAGATGGAGTAACAGGACAGATTTTTATAGCTACACATTCACCGAATATTTTATTGGACAATTACAGACAATTTATAAGATTATATAAAAGTACAGGAACTAATTCTCAATTAGAAATTGTTTCAGGTATGAATGTTGTAATTGATAATAAATTATATAAGCATATGCTTCATAATTTTATATATTTAAAAGAGGCTATGTTTAGCAAATGCATTATTTTCGTAGAAGGAGACACTGAAAATGGGGCAATTCCGGTATTTGCTGAACGTATGGGACTCGATATGGATGAAAGAGGAATCGGAGTTATTAAGCTAGATGGAGCAGACAGTGTAAAAAGATGTATGGCACTCTACAAATCTTTTGGAATAAAATCTATCGCAATAATAGACAAGGACAGGAAAGGAAGTTATGGTTCTGAGCCAGATATCTATTTTACAAAAGCGAATGATTATGAAGAAGATGTATATGACAATTTTAAATTGATTGATTATTTGAAAAGCTGTAAAGAATTGTCAGGAGTAGAGCCATATATTCCGATTTTGAGAAGAGAGGGATTAAATTTTAATCCTAGACAATTTGTAGAAAATCCAGCAAATATTGAAATAGATGATACTTTACAAATGAAAATTATGTTGGAGAATAAAGATAGAGAACTTCAAAAATTAAAGCAATCTAAAAATGCGGCTAAAGGTGCAGTTTTAGCAGGATATGTTACAGTTATTCCGCCTGCTTTTGAGAAAATTATCAATAAATTAATAAAAGAGGTAAAATAATGCAGGCAGAAAATGTTATTAGAGAAAAACATGCAGGAGATATCGAACAATTAAAGTTCATCTTCTCGGATGAAAATAGAATAATTGTTACAGCACCAGCTGGATGTGGAAAAACAACAGCAATGGTGAGTAAAATTGCTAGAGAATTAAGTAATGGACATATTTTGTCGAACAAGAAAATTTTAGCAATGACATTTAGTGTAAATGCGGCAATGAAAATAAAAGATTCATTAAAAGCACTTTTACCAGAATTAGTAGAAAACATTCAACAATATTTGGCTAAAGTAGATGTTGCCAATTATCACAATTTTGCGATGAGAATTCTGTTTAAACATGGATATTGCCTTAATGGTGAATTTACTCATTTATCAGAATTCAAAATTGTAGATGAAGACAGTTCTCTTTTGAATACATTTATTACAAGTGCTGATAGTGATAAATTGAAAAAAGTAAATGATGCGGTTAAAGCCTCAAATAAAGAGGATCTGGTTGCTGCATTGGATGATTACTGGGATATTTTGAACAGAAAGCTAATAACAAGTCATGTAATTACATATAATGGAATTTTAATATCTGCAATTAAATTACTGCGTAAAACACAAATCTCATCTTTTTATAAACAATATTATCAGATGATTATTATAGATGAGTTTCAGGATACAAATCTGTTGGGGTATTTGTTGATAAAAAAATTAATTGGCAATAATATGATTATTTTTTTGGGTGATGATGTTCAAAAAATATATGGTTTTTTAGGCGCCGTAAATGGTATTTTCAACTTAATCATTGAATCCTATCCAGCTATAGAAATTAAATTTTGTAATAATTATCGTTTTAGAGAAAATAATCGAATGAAAGATTTAGATTTATTTATAAGGGATTGTGTAGAAAATTTCCAACCATCCCATTTAAAAGCATCAGTACTTGTGAAAAATTTGCAAAGCGATCATGAAGAAGATGATTTTATTGTAAAGGGAATAGAAAAGATTGTCTCAACTAAAGAAAATAAGGTTGCGGTTCTGGTACGAGCAGGATGGCAGGGCAATTCAGTTGCTCAAATTTTAGATCAAAAAGGCATTCCGTATTTTAATGCGTTATTTAAAGAAACTGATCCCGAATATATTTCTTTTTATAATATAGCATTAGAAGAATTTCATAATAATGTTTTAGGCAAAGCTGTTCAGCGAAATCTAAAGGATTGTTTATTAGCTGTTGATGCCAGAAGAAACGAAATATATCAACAAGAATCAAAAAAATATATATTTGAATCAATGTACAGATTGTTAGAAATTTTATTTGTAGAATCGAAAAAAGTGAGTGGAACTTCAAGAGATAAATATGACTGTATCGATTTCATTTTAGGAAACAAAGGATTAAAACATATGATGGAATTTGTAGACGAACAAGTTGTTTTAACTACTATACATGCAGCAAAAGGTCTAGAATGGGAATATGTAATTATTCCTAGATTAAATGGTTTCGCCTTTCCAAGTTCTCATATGTGCAGACCTTGTAAGGAAGCAAATAGTTGCAATGAAGGATTTGATTATTGCAAATTTACATATGATCGATCATTAAAAAAAACATTTAAAGAAGAATTGAGTATTTTATATGTTGGAATTACAAGAGCAAAAAAGAATGTGTTTTTTACAGTAAACACGGGAGCTAATAAATGGAAGTATAGTAAAACTACGAGTTGTTTGCTTAATCTTGAAGGTCTTACTTTAGAAGATTATGAATGGGGTAATGTAATATGCTTTTAGCGATCTGAGCAATAAAAGATACAATAAATTTTCTTTTGAGATGGAATCTGCGACAATTGATGTATTTAAAAATGCCACTAATGCGAATAAAAATCATTTTTCTGGGTGGTTCGTTGGAATTTGGGGACAATATAGTAATTCATCAGAGATTGATGAGCAAGTCACAATGATGTCTCTCAAAAAATTAAGAGATGATTTGAATTTTATAATGCAGGAGTATAAAGAAAAAAACATGAATATTGCCGCTATGCATACACAAAATTTTATTAAAAAACTGGATGCTATTATAAAACCAGAAAATGAGGATTTGCAAACTAGACAGGTGATACAATGATCATAAAAAATATACCAAAATCTTCAGCAGACTTATATAAATCATTACTAGCAGAATTTAAACCAGAATGGAATGTTGAAATTATTATTGGAGATTACAATTTATATAAACTCGGCTTTGTTGAAGAAATTCCTTGTTCTATTAGCTTAAATGTATCTCGTGAAGAAATGTATGAATTGCAAGAAGAAATTTTGGATATGGAAGTCACTATATATAGTAATGAGGATATATTATATAAAAATCCTATGGATATGACGGATGATGAAAAGAAGACTTATAAAAAATTGAAAGAACTTGAAAAGAGATATAATAAATTTCAATCATTGGAGAATTTATTTAGTTACTATCTGGCCATCAATGGAAAAGAGATTTAAAATATCAAGGGGCACAAAATAACAGAATAATGATATAAACAGAAATTAAATGATATATAAATTCAATAACAAGAGAGATACCAGAAAATGAATCAAACAATAATAACAGACATAACGCAAGGCTTAACCACCGCTTTCATCGACCACGCTGTCTCCTCCAACCTGGCCTACAGACCGCAATTTGTATCCAACAATTACAAAGAGGGACGTAAGGTAATCTCATCCATTGAGGATGAATTGTTATTCTGTGGGCAGTTTGCCATCAGTGTGGCATTTATCACGATGAGTGGAATTACACCGCTGCTTCAGACATTAAAAGAACTGGAAAAGCGGGGGATTCCGGGGCGGATTTTGACAACGGATTATTTGACATTCAGTGATCCGAAGGCGTTGCGGAAATTAGAAGAGTTTTCCAATTTGCATGTAAAGATGTATGTAACAGATCAGACAGAAGAAGGATTTCACACAAAAGGGTATATTTTCAAAAAAGAAGAGATGTACCGGATTATTGTGGGAAGTTCCAATATGACACTCAGTGCGCTTACTGTGAATCGGGAATGGAATACGAGGATTGTTTCTACGGAACAAGGGGAATATGCGCAAAGTGTACTGACAGAATTTGAGGATTTGTGGAATTCTCCGCAGGCGGTGGAATTTGAACAATTTATTGACAGTTATACGGAAAACTATACAAGAAATAAAATTATCCGTAAACAGAAGGAACTGGCGCGCCAGGAACAGATTCCGTCGTTAGAGGCGTATCGGTTACAACCAAACTCCATGCAGACCGGATTTATCAATAATCTGCAGAAAATATATGATGCAGGGGAAGATAAAGCGTTACTGATCAGTGCGACAGGTACGGGAAAGACGTATGCTTCTGCCTTTGCCATGAGAGAGCTTGGCTTTCGGAAGGTATTATTTTTAGTACATAGGAATCAGATTGCAAAGCAGGCAAAGAAATCTTACCGTAAAGTATTTGGCTGCAGTGTTTCGATGGGAATGGTTACCGGTCAGTATCAGGAAATGGACAAAGATTATATATTTGCAACCATTCAGACTATCAGTAAAGAACAGACATTGCATGCTTTTGAACGGACAGCATTTGACGCGATTATTATTGATGAAGCACATCATAGTTCTGCCAACAGTTATAAAAAAGTGATGGAGTATTTTACACCAAAACTGTGGCTTGGTATGACTGCGACACCGGATAAGCGAGATGATAATCTGGAAGGCAGAAATATTTATGAGATTTTTAATCATCAGATTGCCTATGAGATTCGGTTGCAGGATGCTATGGAAGAAGATTTGCTATGCCCATTCCATTATTTTGGAATTACAGATCTGGAAGTGATTGCGGATGAGGCGAAGGGAGCAGAGGAAAAACTGGAGAATTTTCGGTGTTTGACTTCGGATGAGCGTGTGACAAATGTTATGAAACAGGCGGAGTTTTTCAGCTATAGTGGTGATCGGGTGAAGGGTTTGATTTTCTGCAGCCGGATTGATGAAGCAAAAGAATTATCAAAGAAATTCAATGAGCGTGGTTGGAGAACACAGGTATTAAGCGGAAATGATTCGGAGTCAGCAAGAGCAGATGCAATTGAACGGCTGGCAGCAGATGCTGGAGAAAATATACTGGATTATATTATTTCCGTGGATATTTTCTCAGAAGGTGTGGATGTGCCGGAAATCAATCAGGTTATCATGTTGCGTCCTACGGAGTCTCCGATTGTATTTATCCAGCAATTGGGTCGGGGACTGCGTAAAGCAGAAAATAAGGAATACGTGGTGGTTCTGGATTTCATTGGAAATTATCGGAATAACTTTATGATTCCGATTGCCTTATCAGGAGATCGAAGTTATAACAAAGATAATATTCGTCGGTATGTAACCGAAGGTGGACGGGTGATTCCGGGAGCGAGTACCATTCACTTTGATGAGATTTCCAGAAAACGGATTTTCCAGGCGATTGATATGGCGAATTTTAATGATATTAAGCTAATCCGAGAGAATTATACAAATCTTAAAAATAAACTGGGACATATTCCGAAGCTATCGGATTTTGACCGATATGGCGAGATGGATGTGTTGCGGATTTTTGAGAATAACAGTCTAGGATCGTATTATAAGTTTCTGGTGAAATACGAGAAAGAATATACGGTACGGCTTTCCGAAGAGGAAGAAAAGGTTATTGAATTCATATGTAAAAAATTAGCCAGCGGGAAAAGAATTCATGAGTTGGAACTTCTGAATCGTATGCTAAAGTATCATCATGGACTGTTGAATATTTTGCAGCAAGCGCTGGAGAAAAAATATCATCGTGCTATGACAGAAAACTGCGCGGAAAATGTAGTAAATATCATGACGAATGAATTTCCAACCAGTGCGGCAAAGAAAACGTATGCTTCCTGTGTTTTTCTTGAAAAAGAAGGGAAAGATTATCGGGTTTCCGAAAAGTTTGAAAAGATGTTGGAAAATCGGGAGTTTTATAAGATACTGGAAGAAGTTGTGGAGTTTGGTATCGCCCGGTATCAGATGAACTATAGTAAGACATATCAGGATACGGATCTGGTATTATATCAGAAATATACGTATGAGGATGCCTGCCGGTTGTTAAACTGGGAGCGTAATGAAGTTCCGTTGAATATCGGTGGGTATAAATATGATAAGAAGACAAAAACATTTCCTGTATTTATCAATTATGATAAACAGGAGGATATCAGCGATACAACAAAATACGAAGATCATTTTCTCACAGCGGATCGTCTGATTGCTATTTCAAAAAGTGGGCGAAGCAGGGATTCAGAGGATGTGCAGAATTTCCTGAAAGCAAAGGAGCGGGGAATTGATGTACAGCTTTTTGTGAGAAAGAATAAGGATGATAAGATTTCCAAAGAATTCTATTATCTTGGTCGGATGACAGCTACCGGTCGAACCGAAGAATTTGTCATGGCAAATACGGACAAGACAGCGGTAGAGATTGAGTGGGCGTTGGATACGCCGGTCAGAAAAGATATTTATGAGTATATTATCAATGGATAAAGGAGACGCAGGATGAAGACAATTAAGGTAGTGGCAGCGATTATTATAGACAACGGAAAGGTATTTGCAACACAGAGAGGCTACGGTGAATTCAAAGATGGCTGGGAATTTCCGGGAGGTAAGATTGAAGAAGGGGAAACAGCCAGAGAAGCAATCGTAAGAGAGATCCGGGAAGAACTGGATACGGAGATTCAGGTGGAAGAACTTCTGGATACCGTGGAGTATGATTATCCGAAGTTTCATTTATCGATGGATTGCTTCATTTGTACAGTGAAGTCTGGAGATTTAGTGCTGAAGGAGCACGAGGCAGCAAAGTGGCTGACAAAGGAGACGCTGGGGGGTGTGGAATGGCTGCCGGCGGATGAAGGGTTGATTGAGAAGATCAGGGAGCATATCCAGAAAAATTGAAAATATCTTCCGTACATGATAATATAATGAATAGTTAAGCAGAATAACCGGAAACCGGAGGATTCATAGTGAAAGAATATTTTATCAGTGAAATTAATATAGAAAAGTTGTATCATTTATCAAATATAACGATTGAATTGGATACAACCAAGCGCCAGCATTTGTTGTTAACCGGAAAAAATGGTTCAGGAAAGACATCGTTACTGTTAAGATTAGTAAGATATCTGAAAGTACTTAAAGATGGACATCTTATTCGATTAACGAGAACATGGCCGGAATTAGAAGAAGATGCAAAACGGAAGATGGAACATGCTTCAAGTGAGAATGAACGATTTAAAGCGGAACAGGATTACAGACAATGGTCGGATTTGATTCGTAAGTATAGCGATGGCATTAGAGTTGCATGGAATGATAATGATGGACTTGAAAGTGCATATCAAAAAGGAGAATTTATAACTGCGTATTTTCCGGCAGAACGGAAAGCACAATTTGCGAAACCGAATGGTGTGGAAAATATTAAACTGGCTGAGGTATATAATACCACAGAGAACGCCGGAAATATTCTTCTTAAATATATGGTTCACATGAAAACCCAGCAGTCTTTTGCAAGAAACGAAGGCGACAAAGAAATCGTAGAGAGGATTCAACAATGGTTTGACAGATTTGAATCTGCGCTGCAGGTTTTGCTGGACGAAAAATCGATTCATCTGGAATATGATTATAAAAATTATAATTTTAAAATCAGACAGGAAGGTCGGGAGCCTTTTGAATTCAGCGAACTGTCAGATGGCTATTCATCTGTAATCTATATTGTATCGGATTTGATTCTTCGAATGGATAAAAACTGGTTATTGGATGAAAAGATCAGTCAGTATAATGCACAGGGAATTGTTCTGATTGATGAACTGGAAACGCATCTTCATATTGAATTACAGAAAAAAATCCTGCCATTCTTAACAAAATTTTTCCCGAATATTCAATTTATTGTGACGACACATTCGCCATATATTTTGAATTCTATTTCCAATGCGAAAGCATATGATCTGGAAAAGCATGTGGAACTGGAGAACCTGGCTGCTTTTTCATCGGATGAACTTGCGGAAGGCTACTTTGAGGCAGATGAATATTCAGATACATTAAAAGAGGAACTGGAGCGATATGCACAGTTGTGTTCTAGAAAAAAACTGACGGAAGAGGAGAGGGCTGAACGGGCAGAATTAAAAATAAAATTTAAAAATTTGTCAACAGATCTGTCAGGAGCTGCCAGAGAAAAATTTGAGGATATCGAACGGAGAAGGGAAACGAATGATTAAGATTGAGAGGAAGGAAACCCCGCATACACAAGAGGCAATGGATGATTTGCAGGAAGCATGTAATACAGGTCGTTCGTATAATACGGAACATGTGAATCAGGCGTTACGGGAAGTATTCCACGGGAAATGTTATATTTGCGAAAACAAAGAGGCAACATCCTATCAAATCGAACATCTGATTCCGCACCGGGGCGATAAAAAATTGAAATATGATTGGAATAATCTGTTTTGGGTATGTGCACATTGCAACAATATTAAGTCAGACAAATACGAACCAATATTGAACTGTACAACAGAGCCTGTAGAACACCTGATTGCTTTTCGGAAAACAGGTTATTTTGGAACGGATGAAAAACTGGAGTTTGTGCCGGTGAAGGATGATAATGTAGCGATCAGAAATACCATTTTGCTGTTAAATGATGCATATTATGGAACGACTCCTCAGAAGAAAATGGAAGCAAGGATTATACGTAAAACGTTGCGGAAAGATCTTTCAAAGTTCAAAGAATATGTAAGGGAGTATCAGGAAGCAGAGAACGAAGCGGAAAAAGAGGATATTGCGATGCTTCTGAAGAGGGAACTGAAAGACAGTTCTGCGTTTACGGCATTTAAGAGATGGCTGATATGGGATAATGAGGAAAAGTATGGGGAACTGGAGAAATTTATTCCTGAGAATCAGAAGAAAAAATTATTTGACATTTAAAGGTGGATGGCGCTAACCATCCACCGCTCTGGAAAACCAGAGAAACCTCGTCGGTCAAAGTGTTTTTAATGTATGGTCTTGTCGACCAAAATACTTGTTGATTTGATTATACATGATTTTATGAAAAATCCACAGGAAAATAAAAGAAATTGGTGGAATGAATGCAAGATGAAAGTTGGATATGAATACATAAAAATTTGCACATCCGTCTTTCCAGTGCTATACTTATCTCAGACATATCACCACAGAAAGGGGCATAATCATGGAGACAGTATTACAATTTTTAAAAGACGCAGAGACATATTATCTGGCAACTGTAGAGGGTAATCAACCGAGAGTTCGTCCTTTTGGAACAGCTCATATTTTTGAGGGCAAGCTGTATATCCAGACCGGAAAAGTGAAAGATGTCTCAAAACAGTTACATGCCAATCCGAAAGCTGAGATCTGTGCTTTTAAGGGTGGTGAATGGATCCGTGTGGCTGGCGAACTGGTAGAGGATGATCGTGTGGAAGCAAGACAGTCCATGCTGGATGCATATCCGAGTTTACAGAAAATGTATGCCGCAGATGATGGCAATACAGAAGTTTTTTATTTTAAGAATGCAACCGCAACGATTTCTGCATTTACGCATGAACCGGAAGTGATTACTTTTTAAAAAATAAAAAATTCTGGAAATTATATGAATACGGAATTGAGTAACGATGAGCCGGTAGCCGATGGTTATCGGCTCATTATGGGATTATGATATAAAGATATTGTGTGAGCTAGATAAAAGTTTTGTATAGAATAAAAAAGAAACGAGCAACCCGCTTGGATCCTAAGACCGTACACGACACAAAACCCATTTCTTAACTTCATTATAAAGTATTTCTATCAAAAGTCAATCAAAGATGTAAGAAATAAAGGAGAACAACCAATGAACAATCACGATAACAACCCCAAATACATCCAAATCCGAGGTGCCAGAGTCCACAACCTGAAGAACATAAACGTAGATATCCCCCTGCACCAGATCGTAGGCATCGCAGGTGTGTCCGGCTCCGGGAAGTCGTCGTTGGCGTTGGGGGTGTTGTATGCGGAGGGATCCAGGAGGTATCTGGAATCGCTTTCTACTTATACGCGAAGACGTATGACGGGTGCGGCGAAGGCACAGGTGGATGAAGTTTTGTATGTGCCGGCGGCGCTTGCGCTGCATCAGCGGCCGGGAATTCCGGGGATCCGGAGTACGTTTGGCACGGGAACGGAGCTTTTGAACAGTCTGCGGCTGATGTATTCGAGGCTGGCTTCGCATCGGTGTCCCAATGGGCATTATGTGGAGCCGACATTAAAAGTGGCAGCGGAGCAGGAAATTTTTTGCCCAATCTGTGGGGAGCAGGTGCAGCCGCCGAGTGCGGAAGAACTTGCGTTTAATTCTCAGGGTGCATGCCCGGAATGTGGTGGTACCGGGCGAGTACGGACGGTAAATATTGATTCTCTGGTACCTGATGATTCGATCAGTATCGATGACGGGGCGGTTGCACCGTGGAACAGTCTGATGTGGTCACTGATGACGGATGTATGTCGGGAAATGGGTGTGCGCACGGATATTCCGTTCCGCGAGCTGACGGAGAAAGAAAAAGATATTGTTTATCACGGACCGGCGGAAAAGAAACATATTTTTTATAAAGCAAAGAATTCGAACCAGGCAGGAGAACTGGATTTTACCTATTATAATGCGGTGTATACTGTGGAAAATGCCCTTGCTAAAGTAAAAGATGAAAAGGGCATGAAACGTGTGGAAAAATTCCTGAAAGAAGAGATCTGCCCGCAGTGTCAGGGAAGCAGACTTTCCGAAAAAGCGAGAGCACCGAAACTTCGAGGCGTCGGACTGGCGGAGGCGTGTCAGATGACTTTAAAAGATTTGGTTGTATGGGTTGCCGGTGTTCCGGATTCTCTGCCGGAGGAAATGCGTCCAATGGCAGAATCAATCTGCGAATCCTTTCAGACAGCTGCAAAAAGACTGATGGATCTGGGACTTTCTTACCTGTCTCTCGACAGAGCAGCTGCGACATTGTCTACCGGGGAGCGGCAACGGATGCAGCTGGCGAGAGCTGTAAGAAACCGTACGACAGGTGTATTGTACGTGTTGGACGAGCCTTCCATCGGATTACATCCTTCCAATATTAATGGATTGAATGCCGTGATGCATGATTTGATCGCGGATGGCAATTCGGTTCTTCTGGTCGATCACGATACGCAGATTTTGTCCGAAGCTGACTGGATCGTGGAGATGGGACCGGAGGCAGGAAATGGCGGTGGATATGTGATCGCAGAGGGAACGATCCCTGAGATTACAAAGAATCCGGCTTCCAGGATTGGTCCGTTTTTAGCGCAGAAAACGAATTTGCCAGTACGGGAACAGACGGATGCTGAAAAAATGTTTGATCTGGGAGTCATCCATCTTTCCACCAGTGCCATCCATACGGTAAAACCTCTGGAAGTCGATATTCCGAAAGGCAGGCTGACGGTTGTGACCGGTGTGTCCGGCTCCGGCAAGACTACGATGGTGCTGGAAAGCCTGATTCCGGGACTGGAGGCAGCACTGAACGGAGAGACATTGCCGGAACACGTGAAAAATGTTTCTGCGGAGGGGATTTCCCATGTGAAACTGATCGATGCGTCACCGATTGGAATCAACATTCGTTCTACCGTGGCAACGTATGCCAATGTGCATGATGAACTTCGAAAGATTTACGCAAAGACTGACGATGCAAAAAGGATGAAATACAAGGCAAAGGATTTTTCCTATAATACCGGAAATCTTAGATGTCCGGCATGTGATGGAACAGGGCAGATCACACTGGATGTACAGTTTTTGCCGGATGTAGATGTGGTGTGTCCGGAATGTAAAGGATCTCGGTATGCGAAAGCGGCATGGCAGGTTTGCTATGAAAAGGAACCGGGGAAAAGGTATTCGCTGCCGCAGATGATGGCGATGGATGTAAACACAGCACTACAGGCGGCAGGAGACTGGAAAGTGGTGCGGCAGCGGCTGGAAGTACTGCGAGATCTTGGGCTTGGCTATCTGACCCTGGGAGAGGCGACACCGGGACTGTCCGGTGGGGAAGCACAGAGACTGAAACTTGCCAGTGAGATGGGGAAAGGGCAGTTTGATTCCGTTTTCGTGTTCGATGAACCGACGATTGGATTACATCCATTGGACGTAAAGACGCTGCTTCAGGTATTCCAGGCACTTGTGGATCAGGGGGCAACTGTGATTGTGATAGAACACGATCTGGATGTGATCCGAAACGCAGATTATATCATCGATATGGGTCCGGAAGGCGGCGAAGCAGGCGGAAGGATCGTTGCTGTGGGAACACCGGAGCAGGTCGCAGAAAATGAAAACAGTGTTACCGGGAAATTTATACGTTGAAGATAATTTATTTTCTCTCATTCCATCTTGCATCCCGCAGTATTCTCCGTTACAATAACACCAGAACACAAGTTTGCATCAGAAAGGACTGTGGATGTTATGGACATCAAGGATTTAATTATATATCGAAGAACGATCCCTGCGCGGAAAGCGATATATTCCTCGTTTCCGGAATCTCTGAATCCGAAGATCGTGGAGTTTTTGCGGGAACGGGGAATTGATCAGCTGTACTGTCATCAGGCGCAGATGTATGAGTTGGCGCGGGAAGGGAAGAACGTGGTGATTACCACTTCGACGGCTAGTGGAAAGACGCTGAGTTTCCTGCTTCCGGTGATACAGGAGATTCTGGAACATCCGACGGCGCGGGCAATCTTTATTTATCCGACGAAAGCACTTGCGGCGGATCAGTACCGGGCATTGCAGCCGTGGCTTTCTTTTTTCGGACCGGAGAAAATCAGTGCCGGAGTATATGACGGTGATACGCCGGTGAACGAGCGAAAACGGATCCGGGACCGGGCAAATATTATTCTGACGAATCCGGAGATGTTAAATGGCGCTATGCTGCCAAATCACAGCAAATACGGATTTGATTTTATCTTTTCGAACCTGAAATACGTGGTTCTCGACGAGATGCATACCTATCGTGGAGCCTTTGGATCCCATATGGCAAATGTTTTCCGGCGGCTTTCGAGGATTACAGAGTATTATCACGCAGTCCCTCATTTTCTATGTAGTTCGGCTACGATTGCCAATCCGGTGGAACTGGCGGAAAAAATCTGTGGACAACCATTTGCTTCGGTGACAAAAGACGGTTCGGCGGCATCCGAGCGGAATTATCTGCTGATACAGCCACCGAAAATAAGCGGAAAGGATCAGCAATATTACGGGCAGGAATCCATTGTGTCGGTGGCGGCACAGATGCTTCCACAGTTGATGGAACAGAGGGAAAGTTTTCTTGCATTTGCAAAATCAAGAAAAAATGTGGAAATTGTGTTAAAAGAGACAAGAGACCGGCTGGATGCGGCGGATTTTCTTACTACAGTGACTTCGGATCAGATTTCCGGTTACCGGGGCGGTTATACGCCGATCGAGCGAAAGACCATCGAACAGCAGATGATCCGTGGGGATCTGCTGGGGCTGGTGAGTACGAATGCACTGGAGCTGGGAATTGATATCGGTTCTATCGGAGTGACGGTACTGATCGGTTATCCGGGAACCCGTTCTTCTTTCTGGCAGCAGACCGGGCGTGCGGGGCGAAGTAAGAAAAGCTGTACCAACTATCTGGTCCTGGATCACCTTCCGATGGATCAGTATATCGGTCTGGAGCCTGGATGGCTTTTTGATGAGAGCAGTGAACATGCGGTGATTGATCCGGATAACCTGCTGATCGAACTGGCACATATCCGTGCGGCGACAGCAGAACTCCCGCTGTCTCTGGATGACATTGCCCGCTTCCCGGATCTCGGAGAGACGATTCCGGTACTGATGAAGATGCAGGAAGTGCGAAGCCAGAACGGTCGGTTTGCATGGGCAGGCGGCGAGTATCCGGCGGGCGATTTCTCCATGCGAAATATTGATAAGAACAAATACACGCTGTTGAATCAGGAAACCGGAAAAACGATCACGGAGATGGATGAAAGTCAGGCGTTTCGGGAGATTCATGAAGGTGCGGTTTATATCCACGATGGGGAATCTTACCGGGTGGTGAAGATGGATCTGGAGAGCAAGATGGCGTATGCGATTCCATTTAACGGAAATTATTATACGGTTGCCGGAGGCGAGACGAATATTCATGTAATCCACAGCCAGAAGGAACAGCAGTGGAACCGGATTCGGGTGCAGTTTGGTGATGTGAATGTGGCGGATTATGTCTATATGTACAAAAAACTGCAGTTCCATAACCATCAGAACCTTGGATATGAGGAACTTCGGACACCGCTGACGAAGGATTATGATACCGAAGGAACCTGGATGCATCTGCCGGAGAATCTGGTACGGGCGTATCGTGGTCTGCTGCAGGCGGATGATACGGGACGGCTGACCAGGAATAATCATTTTCAGGGCTTGTGTTTCGCTCTGAAAAATGCTGCGCAGATGGTGACGATGACAGAACAGGAGGATATCCATGTGATAACTTCCACAAATGCGCTGGAATTATCGGGTGAAACAGCGTCGGATGTATCCATTTATTTCTATGACGGCTATGTGGGCGGTCTTGGATTTTCCGAGAAAATCTATGAGCTGATCCCGCAGGTGATCGAACAGGCGATTCGCATGGTGTCCGGCTGCAAATGCAAAGACGGATGTGCGGCATGTGTGGGGGATTATAAACTGGATCGCAAACTGATCCTGTGGGGATTGGAAAATCTGCGGGAAGCATCGGAGGTTCCCAAAGGTGAAAAAGTAGTTACCTGGGCAGAGTCCACCTGGAAAAGGAAAGAATTCCGACTGGAAACATTACCGGAAAAGTGGGATATCTTTTGCCGGAAAGCCAGAGAGAACGGAGAGCAGTACGCCGGATTTTTCCAGACCGTGCACCGGGTGAAAGTGAAGGATACCAGACTGATTCTTTCGGTAGACACACCATTTTTTGCACAGTGGGCGAATGAACCGGAAAATAAACAGAGTCTGCGGAATCTGATCGGTTATTATACAGAACTTCCGGCAAGATTTCGGTTGGAAATCCGGGCGGAAAGACCGGAAAAGCGGGGAAATTTATCTGACATTACGGGTTCAGATACAAGAAAAACGTGGACAGAAAGTCACGATACAGCCGGGCGGTCTGTAGAAGACTACGATAGAGAAGAACGGGAGAAACAGGAAAAGATTCTTCGCCGTTACCGAGCGATGGATATCAGGAGAGAGAAAAAAGATGATGGATCTGAATAAACTGAATCCCTACCAGAAAGAGGCAGTGCTTGATGAGAGTCCTGCCTGTCTGGTCAATGCAAATGTAGGAAGCGGGAAGACGACCGTGTTGACGGCAAAAGTTCGCTATCTTTGCGAACAAAAAGGAGTGGCTCCAAAGGATCTGATGGTGCTTACCTTTACCAATAAGGCAGCAAATGAAATCCGAGAGCGGCTGGAAAATCTGACCGGAAAAGAGGAAGATCTGTGGTTTGGCACGTTTCACAGTGTGGCACTTCGGATGTTACAGACGATTCTTCCGGTAGAGGAACTTGGATATACGAAAGAATTTCAGGTATGCATCCCCGAAGAAGAAATGCAGATGGCACAGCAACTGATCACGGAACAGAATCTTCAGATTAAATATAAAAACCGTTTAAAAAAGCGGCTGGATCAAAGCCGTCAGAAAAGTGGAAGAAAACCGAAAGATTACGGGGATGATTTTGAGCGGTTGTGTACTCTGCTGGAAGAAGAAAAAAAGAAACAGAATAAAATGACATACGAGGAGTTGATCTTACATACCGGACAGCTGCTTCAGAGCCACCCGGAGATTCCACGTCCGCTGTGGCTGATCATCGATGAAGTTCAGGACTGCGATCAGAGTCAGCTGGATCTTCTGGACAGTCTGATGGGAAAAGACAGTCATCTTTTTGCGGTTGGTGATCCGAATCAGGTGATCTACAGCTGGCGGGGAAGTGCTTTTCAGATTTTCTTTCAGCTGAAAAACCGCTATCAGGCGATGGAACTCAGCCTTCCGATCAATTATCGTTCTTCTGGGACAATTTTATCTGCAGCAAGACGATTTTTGCAGAATGGAAGTACGCTGGAAGGGGTAAAAGATGAAGGCGGTAAAGTGCAGATCCGAAAACAGTATGATCCATTTCAGGAGGCGGAGGATCTGGCAGCCCGTATCCGGGAGCTTCATATGCAGGGGATTCCGTATCACGAGATTGGGATTCTGTATCGTTTGCAGAATCAGTCGGCACTACTGGAACAGGTACTTACCAGAAATGGGATTCCGGTGCATGTAGCAGTGAAAGAAAAAATGGAAGACATTCCGGTAGTGCAGTGGTTTTTCCATGTACTTCGGTTTTGTGTGAATCATTCGGATACCACGAGTGGTGTGGAAGCGTTGTGCAACAAAACGTATGGAGAGGGATGGACAACGAAAAAAGCATTACAGCAGATCCGGCGCTGGGAGACGGATGGAACATTGCCGAAAAATTCTCCATTGTTTTCGGGGATGGTGAATGTTCAGGAAGATGTGTTTGTGACAGAAGAAACCGATCAATTGTGGGAAATGTTCTCACTGGATCGTTATCTGATGCCATCTAGAGCTGGTTATCAGGAAGATAAGGCGTGTATTCTGGGAATTTTTGATGCAATTCGGAACAAGGGGAATATCAGAGAATTTTTGAATGATGTGGCTCTCTATGGACTGCCTTGGATGCACAATTCAGAGAACCAGAAGACGGAGAATATAGTAACAGGGAATTACGTTACAGAAAAGCAAAGTATAGAAGATTTGACAGCAAAATATCCAATAAATACAGCGGGTTACAGTGCGAAAGGGCAAAAAGATAGTTCCAGAGAAGAAGAAATTGACGCTGTGCAGTTGATGACGCTTCATGCCTCAAAAGGATTGGAATTTACCTGTGTTTTCATCATCGGTGTGAATGATGGTCTGTTGCCTCTGCGTGGAACCAGTTTTGATCAGGAGGAAGAAGAACGACGTCTGTTCTTCGTGGGAATGACCCGCGCGAAGGAACAGTTGAAACTTTCCTATTACACCAGCCCGGACGGCTACGGAATCCTTCCAGACCCCGGAAAATACCTAAAAATATTTCCGAAAGACCTGATTGAAGGTCTGGATGAACCAAAATATGCAGAAGGAAGTGCGGCGGAACATTTGCAGGCGATGAAGCGGCAGATTTTGCAGGCAAGAGAAGAGCGGACGCTGCAAATGCCAGAAGAGGACTTTCGGACAATATCGCCTGAGATAGATGTTGAAAAACCAGACACGGATCCGTGCAGGCATGAGGAAAAAGAAGAAAACCCTGCGAGGAGTGCAACCAATCATACAGATACAGATTCCGCAGCCAACCAGCCGCGCGTAGCACATGAAAAATACGGAGTCGGAACGGTAATCTCCGAAAATGAAGACACCATTATCATCCGCTTCGATGATTATGGAGAAAAAGAACTTCTGAAGATGTTTACGGTTTTACATCCGTTGTAGATGCTGAGAACCATTCAATATTTCTGTGAATCTGCCATAAAATGTAAAAAACAATCCATGGCCGGAGTATATTCTCCGGCTTTTTTATATGCAAATCCAATCCGGAGTACCGGTGATTCTTCCAACGGAACAGATATCACGCCCTCATGTTGAAACAGACGAAAATTGCTCTCTGCAAAAAGGCTGATACCTTCTCCGACAGCAACGGCACTGATTGAGTATTCTAATGCAATAGTGCATGCTTTCCAAAGATTCAGAGCACCCTTTTCCGGAAAAATAGTGCATATCTTTCCGGAGCAGAGTGCAGTCATTTAGTTAGTATTCATCAGGAATAGCTATTCCGTGTTCTGTAAGAAGTGCTTGTAAACGGTCAATATATTCTCTTAAGTGCTGGATTTCTATCCAATTATCATGACACAGTTCATCGGCTTCTTCTAATTCATGGAGGGTTATTTCATAATCCGTAAACTTGATGCATTTATGGTCTTTGCTGAAAGCACAATAGTCAGTCATGGACAGCTCCTTTCCGGGAAGCGTTAATGCCATGGCGTTCCCTCATGGATACACGGCCATCAATCATCACCTCATAGGAATTATGAATGATTCGATCTATGATTGCTTCGCAAATAGTGGCATCACATTCATTTCCAATGCGGTTGTACCAGCCTTTTGGTTCAAACTGTGTACAGAAAATCACAGAACCCTTCACGCTGCGGGCTTCAATGATCTCAAGAAGTTCCCGTGTTTGTTCTGTGGATACTGGACTTAACAGAAATTCATCCAGGATTAAAAGATCAATCTTTTGATATGCTTTGATTACCTTTTTCAATGTGCCGTCCCCATGTGCAACAGCCAGCTCATTCAATAGATCCGGCAGACGTACATAACGTACTTTGATAAAGTTTCTGCAGGCTGCAATCCCGAGCGCACAGGCGATGTATGTTTTTCCATTCCCGGAGGCTCCTTTTAAAATGATATGGTGGTCATCGGATATGTACCGGCAGGTGGAGAATTCCAGCATCTGTCCTTTATCCAGATTTCGGTCAGGATGATACTCGATATCTTCCATGCACGCATTGGGATAACGGAATTCAGCACTGCGGATAAGCTTTTGCAGTTTTGTGCTTTTTCGCTTATCCCATTCTTTATCAACCAGCATACCGAAGCGGTCTTCAAAGGATAGTCCCTGGTAGGTATCAGGATCCTTGCACTGGCCTTCAAAAGCATCTGCCATTGCAGATAATCGCAGATCATGCAGTTTATCTATGGTTGATTGACGGATCATAAACGGTCACCTCCTTCGTAGTAGGAGGCACCTCTGGTAATGCCATACTTGGAACTTTCTTTATTGAAAGCACTGGAAGCAGCTTTTTCTACGGTCACTTTGTCCTGAACATTTTTCAAAATGGTGCTGATATTTTTCAAACTTGGACTTGGCGTATAACTAAGTGCCTTGATACAGGCGTTTTCCAAACGTTCCGTACCATAGCGGTCAGCAAGCTTCATCAACGATGCACAGGATTTGTAACCCTGTTGTTCTACCTTATGCATATATAAAAAATGTTTTACTACAATAAGAGTGGAACAGCCAACATTCTTTCCCCAGTCCAGGAAACTGTCGGTGTTGTATTCCAGAAATTTTCTGTGATTTTCAGGCATATGTTCTGGTACATAAATCGGTTCCGGAGAGTACGGTCTACGCACATGCGATGCTATACGGTTGTTATGGTAAAAAACTTCAATACTGTTTTCAGTGGCACGAATATCAACCTTCTTACCGATAAATTCATACGGGACAGAATACTTGCAATCTCCGATTTTTATGAGATAATCGGGTTGTATAGTGGCAGTTGACCAGACAGCCGTTTCATACGGGGAGGCAGGTAATGGCATGAGGAAGTCCTTTTCTTCTTCAATAAATGCAGATAACCTGCTTCCTTTCTTTTTCTGGAAGGGTTTCGCATTGAATTCTTCAAGTTTTTCATGGATGGCTTTATTAAGCTCATCAAAAGTGAAGAACTTCCGGTTTCTTAACGCTGCAAGAATCCATGTTTCAAGAACTTTTACAGTTCCTTCCGCGTTCGGTTTATCCTTCGGTTTTACCGGCCGGGCAGGAATAATTGCAGTTCCATAGTGTTCTGCCATTTCGTGATAGGATCGGTTAAGTATAAGCTCTGTCCGTGTGTTTTTGATCACACCTGTTTTAAGATTATCTGGTACAAGAATACGTGTTACGCCACCAAAGAATGAATAGGCATGGATATGAGCTTCTATCCAGTGGTTGGATTTCATATCGGGGAATGCTTCCGCATATCCATACAAACTGCATGGAAGAACAGCAACAAATATATATGCAGGTATGTCGCTACAACTGGCAGCATCATAAACTTTAAGCGTATCGCCTACCCAGTCTACCTCCATTGTTTCTCCAGGTTTGCGCTTGATTCTGAGAGTTGCTTTCTTCGATGCAGCATAGGCATGATATTTGTCATTAAACTGTGAATGCTGATACGGAATCGTATGCTCAGCTTCACATTTTGCACAGTATTCTGCCCATAAAAGCGAGAGTGTTACACCGGGCTTGGCCAGTTCATTGTAAACATACTCGTAATCAGGGAGTCTTCTTCCCTCATTATTGCCCCTGCCTGGATAAAACAGATGCTCAATATCTCTGTTAGTCAGAGTTTCCGGAATAGGCCATTCCAGAGAATATGTTTCAGCAAGCTTAAGTACCTCTGAAACTGTGTTGCGTGAACAGCATAAGCTGTTAGCAATGGCTACATCGCTGAACTTCAGACTATGCAGTCTGATGATTTCTCGATAATCAGTCATGGTTATCGACCTCCTGTAATGAATTTACACTATTTTATGTGCATGGATTCATTATAGGCGATTGCACTATAGAGCGGAAATGCCTGCTCTGAAATATCGGATTTGGGTGCTCTGAATTTCTGGAAAAGATGCACTACTTAAATGGAATATACAGTGAATCCTTTTTTCTTGCCATAAAATAAACCTCCAAACTGAGTAATTCTATCTTACATCAGTTTGGAGGTTTACACAAACTTTGGGATACTCCCCAAAAATGCTGCCGCACCTATGATTTCCTAATCATTGATGCGACAGCCCCGACTATAAGGAGATTTCCTTAACCTTCAATGGCAATATAACCATCTTTTTCTATTTTCTCAGGTGCTTTCTTTGGCACGGACAGTTTCAGAATACCATCTTCATATTTTGCATGAATGTCTTCTTCGCTTACTGCATCGCCTACATAAAAGCTTCGGCACATGCTGCCCGCATAGCGTTCACGCCTGATATAATTACCTTCTTTATCTTTTTCATCTTTATCCAGTCCCTTTGCAGCAGAAAGTACCAGATAACCATCTTTCAGCTGTACCTGAATCTCGTCTTTCTTAAATCCCGGAAGATCGACATCCAGTTCATAGCTACCGTCTGTTTCACGGATATCCGTTTTCATCATGTTCTGCGCATGTTTACCATAAAGCGGATTCTTCTTGCCCCAAAACTCATCGTTAAACGGGAAGTTCATCCAATCATCATCAAATAAGTTTTCTCCAAAAATACTAGGCATTAACATAAGTCATCTCTCC
>ERZ839767.509-NODE-509-length-67792-cov-5.506385_pt1 | contig 67792 bp, 65 predicted proteins | sample MGYA00519879_ERZ839767 | MGnify/ENA primary metagenome ERZ839767 (study PRJEB31850, sample SAMEA3708852) | human gut metagenome | biome: human gut; feature: human-associated habitat; material: faeces | place: China | collected 2014 ... | reverse complement strand
AGTAAAAAGGCAAATCAAATAAAATGATTTGTTTAGACTGTTGAAAAAAATAAAAAATCAACAGTTTTTTCTTTTGTTAAGTTGAAATATATACTATTATATATATGTCGTGGATGACTTCGTTCCAATTACTTAAAATTTGAAGCTCCACGGCTTTTTATATAGAAATTAAACCAATAAAAAGTAAGAACATGATAAGAGGAGAGTTTGAAAGTAAGAAAAATTTTTAAAGTTATTTAGTAAACTTTTTTCTATAGAGAACATCAAGTATTTGATAATTTTTCTTTACCAAATGTACTCAAATATTTAATATATTTATTATAAGTAATCCTATCCAAATAAATATATAAAATACCAATAATAAGATTAATATGCATACCAGATATTGAAAACAAATGACTTATACCATTAATCCTATAACTATCTTTAATATCACTAGAAAGATTATTATCTCCAAATAATAAAGTCTTAATATAATTACCAGACTTAAGTTTATTAACCCTATCATATAAAACATTTTTCAAAGTATAAAAATAATTACTATTATTTTCTATCTTATTAATACTGCTAGCCTTAACTATATAAAATATCTTCCTATTATATAAATAATCTTTATAACTAAAAGAGTTAAATATAGTACTATCCATAGGAGTATATAACTCTCCTTTAACAAGAAGTTTATCACCATAAAGAAGTTTATCAAAAACCAAATTATTATAACTATAATTAACAATTAATACCTCTTTAGCCTTAAGCGTAATACTAATCTTACCATCACTAACTTTATAATCAGTAACAATTCCCACAAAAGTATCATCGTCTTTTTCATAACAAGATTCAAATTTATAATAACGCGTAAACAATATCGCTCCTATTAAAAAAATTAAAGCTAATAACTTAAATAAATATTTAAACTTTAATATACATCTTAATCTTTTCAAACAAAGAATCCCCTATACCATCTACATTCTTAATATCATCTATAGAATTAAAATTACCATTCTTATCTCTATATTCAATAATAGCTTTAGCCTTACTTCTTCCAATACCTTTAATATCCATAAGTTCATCTATATTAGCAGTATTAATATTAACAAGTTCATCATCTTCATTATTATCACTAATACATGCATCATTACTAATATCAGGGCAATCACATACACATACCTCATTTTTATATTTCTCTAAAATTTCTTCATTAGAATAAATAATAATAGTCATTTCATCACTAACTACTTTAGCCAAATTAATCTTACTAGTATCAGCTCCATCAAGTAGTCCTCCAGCGGTTTCAATAACATCATTAACCCTAAAACTACTAGGAACCTCATATACACCAGGATTAACCACCATCCCCTTAATATCCACTATTACAGTATTAGTATCATCTTTCATCTCTTCTATTATATCATCATTACTATTATTATCACTATCATCTTTTTCTTTAAAAATATCTACCACATCATCACTCTTACTATAATTATTTTTATATAAAACAAAAATAATACCTCCAAGTATAAAAGAAATACCAAGTAAAATAAAAATTACCTTCTTCAAATCTACTCCTTTCCTTCTCCATTTTGTATTTTTTATTATAATAATAATTAATTAACAAGTCAATAAAGTTAACAAAAAAGGAATATAAAAAAAGGAAAATATAAACCCCTATATTTTCCTTTACCACTAACTTCTAGTAGCACTATATTATATTACATTAATTTATTTTTATTCTTAATTTTATGTCTATTATCCTTTTTCTTAATTAAAATTATAGAAAAAGTAATAATAGTAATAGCAAGTACCCCTATAGATATAAGTAAATATAGAAAATAATTATCAGCCTTTTTCTTATATCCATTAACAACATCATTATTAAGTCTTTGTATAGTAGCTTCTTTTCTATCATAAGTATAAAGTCCTATCTTACCAGTAGTTTCATTTTGTGCATATATAAGATAGAAGTCACTATTGTTAAGTACATAACCATCTATCTTCTTACCATCATACTCAAATGTTTTCTTAACATAACCATCAGGTATTTTATCCTTTGGCATATCAAGAACACTCAAATACAAATTACCAACCTTAATACCATTATACTTAGTATAAGTCTTCTTCTTTTCATCATATATATAATAAGCAGCATTACCACTTTCATCTTTAATACCAACAAGTACTACTTTAGTAACTTTATTCCTATAACATAAAACATCATTATCATTAATTTTAATAGTATCTTTTTCATAATTTTCCGGAGGATCAATAATTCCTTCTTTTCTAATTATATTATATTTCTTCTTATCAATAGTAACCTCAATAGGATCAAGTTCCTTAACCGTTACATTAATAACATAAACCCTTTCATTACCATTTTCTGCCGTAACCTTAATTTCAATCTTATTAACACCTTCAGTTACACTAACTTCTCCATCGCCCTTAACACTAGCAGAAGAATCAGCCTTCTCAGCTTTAATATTAACTTTTTCAGTACCATTAGGAACTTCTACACTATACTCTTTAGTTTCTTTATCAAAAGAAGGCGAAATATCAAACCCATCAATAGCTAAAGATTTCAAATAATTATTCGAAGAATACTCACGAGTAGGCTTCTTAATAACTACAGGTTCTTTAACAGTAATAGAAATAGAACTATTATCTAAAGAATAACCCTTATCAACAGCAAGTTCTCTAAGAACAACATTAGAAGTTTTGCAAGTAACAGTCCCTGAAGAAGTAGGTTTAATAGTAAACGAAAAACTCTTAGAAGTACTCTTAGTATCCATATCCTCAAAAGACATATCCCTACTAGCAGTAACACCAGCACCACTACAATTAATAGAACCCTCAGTAGTATAAATACCACTGCCAGCACTTATAGTAGCAGTAATAGTCACACTATCACCCCTAGTAACAGAACTCTTATTAGCACTAACACTAACACTAGAAGCACTCACAGTAGAAAACAAAAACAAGCCAAAAACAAAAACCATAAAAAATCTAATTTTCTTCACAAAAATAACCTCCTATTTATTCAAATTAGTATATCCCTTAAGATGTCTCAAAATACCCAAACAATCATCCTTATCAATCTTACCATCTTTATTATTATCAGCAGCCATAGCATAATAAGATTTCAAATCACCATAACCCTTAAGATGTCTCAAAATACCCAAGCAATCATCCTTATCAATCTTACCATCACCATTAACATCACCATAGATAACAATACCAAAGCTCTTCTCTTCTTTACTATTACCAATAACTACAACGTCCCCAGTAACAAATGAACCACTAGTCTTATTATTACCTTTACTATCTTTTATATTAATTCTAGCATACCCACTAGTTTTCTTAACGTTGTTAATCAAACTACTAATAGAAGTATTCTCCCCAATACCAAATATATATCCATTATTATATTTAATACCAGAACTATTCAAAATAGTATCAATTGATGGAATATCATCAGGATTATCTATCTCATCACGTTTAACATTAATAACATATTCTCTACTATTACCACTCTCCGAAGTAACAATAACACTTATCTTCTTCTCATTACTATCAATACTAATATCACCAGTACCACTAATAGAAGATGAACTAGCAATCTTATTAGCACTAATATTAACACTACCAGTACCAGCAGGTACACTAACATCATAAGTATAAGTATCATAACTAAATCCACTAACAGTAGTACCATTAACCTTCAAATCATTTAAATAATTATTAGGATTACCAATTCTAGGAGCAGTAACAGCATAATTAGGCATATCCTTATATACAGGAATAGTAAACTCTAAAGGCTTATCAAAATAATCCGAAACATTCTCTACATAAGACTTATAAACCTTATTAGTCTCCTGAGCAATAACCGCTAAATTCTGCATATATTGATGCGTATAATCACCATCCTTAGTAGAAACATCAAACTTCTCATAATATAAAGTATCCTGATTAACAGCACAATATTCATTATAAATAAACTTACTACCACCATATATACCAAGATAAGGACTATTCCAACCATTATTAACAGCATATCTCATACCACGCATAATCTTATCAGTACCCCATACATTAATATTAAAGAAATTATAATAATTAGAATAACTCTTACCATCTAAAGTAAATGAACCCCCCGCTCTAGGATCAGAAGTACTAATACCAGATATTTCCTGCTTAATTCTAGCAGCTATATGAAAAGAACTAATACCAATATCACTAGTAGCACGAACTACATCAGAATAAACATTACCATCATAGCCAGAATAAACACTATTCCAAAAACTATTATTACCCATTATTTTAGCTACAGCATCTTCCGTATGAGCATTATTATAATGAAGAAGTTCATAAGCCATAATATACTTAATATTCAAATAATTTCTAGGATCCAAATAATAAGCTATAGCCTCTGAAGAAGCATCATACCATCCATTCTCAGTAGCATAAGAAGTAAACTTATTGTTCAAAATATCATAACTATTTATACCCATCGAATAATAATTCTCATTAAATGCACTACCCTGTAATAAATTACGACCATAAGCATTCTCTCCACTTACAACCTCATCAAAAGTAAGAGGTATTGTTTCACTTATAAATTTCCAATTAGGATGTCTTGCATGAAGTTCTGCTAAGTAAGGCAAATAACTATCAGGAAAACCACTATTTCTTAAAGAATTATAATAATCATCCAAACTATTATTCTTATAATAATTAATAGCTATATCAGAAAGCTTAGTAGTATTAACATAATAACCACATACATAACCACTATTACCCTTACTATCAGTTATATTATAATAATAAGGACAAATACCACTAGATTCAGAAGAAGAATTAATAGTTATAACTTCACCACAACTAACCTTTTTACCAGTAGTACTACCACCAGGAGTCTTTCTAAGAGATAAGTCACCAGTATCCTCAAAACAACTAATAGTTCCATCTCCACTAGGTTTAGAATTATAATTATCTTTTTTATAAATATTATCTCCACTACCCTTACCAATATCTTTAACTGGTGTAGAACTATTAACATCACCTATATATTTACCACATGCATATCCAGTAGTTCCATCATGTCTAACTTTATACCAATTACCACACTTAGTATTACTAGCAACATTCTTCTCTAATACTTCCATCTCTTCATTACAACTTAATTTACCTAACTTATTAGTTTTATTAATATCACTCCATATATTTAAAGGATCAGTATTCTCAATACATAAAGCCTTGCCCTTATAAGTAGTATTAGAATCTTTAAGTTTAATATAATCACCACATGCATAACCAGTAGTAATATCATATCTAACCTTATACCAAGTCCTGCAATTACTAGTAGGCCCAGCATTAGTATCAAGAACCTCTACATCACTACCACATGGAATACCCTTTCCTATTAAAGAACCACCAGCACTATTTCTTATATTAATAGGTTCATTATCATCAGGACAATAAGTAGTTCCATTAGCAGCATACCCTACATTTATAAATAAAACAAATAATATCAAAGTAATAATTATTTTCTTCATATCTTCTACCTCATACTAATTATAACATTTTTAGACAATTTTTGCTATACAAATAAGTAAAATTATAAAATAATACATAATAAATGTAAAAAAAGAAATAACAATACACATTATTTCTTTTAAAAGTAAATTTATTTATAATTATCAAATAATGATAAATCACTACTAGGTATAGTTATCATTTCTTTAACATTTTCAGGTGGTCTATATTCATTACCCGCTTCTATATATTCATCACCAGAATAATAAGTTCTAACAAGCCAATCATTTTCTAATTTATAGTAAGTATAATGCTGATATCCCATATGTGCAAAAAATATCACTAGTTGACCATCATTAGATAAATAAATATTCCCATGACCACATCCAAAAATGCCAACATTTACAATATCATCAGCATATTTAAGATTTGGATTATCAGTATAAGTATAAACAGATATTTCTTTAGTAGCCTCACTATCACCACTAACAATAAATAACTCTGGAATACCATCCTTGTTCATATCATACAAATAATAATTAGAACCATTTCTATTTTTTAATATTTTTTTATAATTACTCATTACATCAGATATATTTACAGAAGTTTTATTATCTTCCTTACCAGTATTATCATTGGTTTGCTCATCATTACCGCCAATATTTTCATTATCATTATTATTTTCATTTTTGTCAGTAGTATCACCTTTTTTATTTTCACTAAATACTTTATCATAGACAACATATCCACCTAAACAAATCACCAAAACAAATAATATAATAGCTAAAATAATTAAAAACTTATTTTTCTTTTCCATACAATTCTCCATATATATTTTATCGTCATATATAATAAAAGTAAATATTATTTATAAATTTTACAAATAAATCATACATAAGTGTAAAAAGAATCTATCAAAAGATAGATTCCAAAATTACTCCTCTATAATGGCGGTTTTTTTATAAAAGAAATACATTCCAACTCCAAAAGAAATAACTAAAATCATACATATAACAACATATATAGTATTTCCTGTTTCAGGCGGCATAACATCATTATCCTTATTTTTTTCACCTACAGGTGCATTACCTTCAGCATCTTTTCTAACTATTTTAAAGGTATAAATCCGATCTTTCTCATTATCAGCCTTTACTATAACTTTCAAAATATTTTCCCCAACATTAATATTTGCAAAAGGAGTTGCATTATAAACTAAACGACCTAATTTATCAGTTCTCCAAATAAGTTCACCATCTAAGTAGCCATCATGTCCCCCAAGTTCATTATCCTTTACTTTAATATTATTGTTTTCCTCCATTGCTTTCAAAATATCAACATCATTAAAAAGCATGACCATTTTCATATCATTATCCAAATCACCACTAACATCGGAATCAATTAAACAAAGATAATCATCTCTATCAGCATTATCTGAACACTCAGCAAATTTAGTAACTTTATTATCAACAATAATTAAATAATCAGTCTTATTCTTATCAAAACCATAATCATAACCTAAGAAAACAAACTTTGTTAAATAGTTGTCCCCTTTTCCAGTAGGCTTTTCAACAACAGTTTCACCAGGCTTCATAATATTAATAACATAACTTTTAGCCAAATTTCTATTTTCTGCTTTTACAGTAATTTTAAATGTATTAGTTCCAGGTTTTAACTCTTTAACACCTGTACCAGTAACTTCAGCAGCAGAATCATTAGGAGTTGCTTTAATTTCAACACTATTAAGCGATTCCGGAGCCTCAATATTGTATTCATTTTTAAATCTATCAAATTCAAAAGTTAAACCAGTAACCTCCAAACTTTTCAAACTATTATCAGCAGATTGAACATAAACCTTTTTGCTAACCTCTGTACCTCTAACTTCTGTTCCATCACTTTTAGTAGCCACAATATCACTAATTGTAATAGTTTTATTTTTTTTAGGCTCATCATTAATACTAGACATAACAGTAATTTCACCAATTTTATTATTACCAGAAGAAATACCATTAATAGTTAATATTTGATCATCACCAATTTCAATAGTTTTTGAGTCATTACTAGTAAAGCTACATTTTGAAGTACTACTATCAAGAACCTTCATTTTAAGACTACTAACATCAAAGTCACTATTAACCATAAAACCACATTTAATAATTCCAGAAAATGTAATTTTCTCCGGACAAGACAAATCAATATTAATAGTATCAGCACAAACAAATATAGGTATAAATAATACCATAGCAAATATATAATATATAATTTTTTTCATTTTTTCCCTACTTTCTATACTATACTCATCATAACATATAAAACAAATTTTAGCAATAAAAATTCAAAAAAGTAGAAGAATATTAATACTCTTCTACTTTAAAACTATATGCATTACTAATATCCCTATTAATCTGTGAAAAGAAATCCCTCTTCTTACCAAATTCCAACTCATAAATCTCAGTCTTAAAAGAATATATTTCCTTATTATCTTTATCAAATAATGTAATCTTTAATCTAAGATCTTTATTAGTATTAGAATTTAAATTCATAACATATCCATCAAATTCACTCCTATTAGAAGAACATATAACATACATATCAGTAAAAACATAATTATCATATACATACTTTTCCATATTCATATTATCAAGTAAATTAATTTCTTTTGTAGTACCAATACTTTCAACATATTCAGTATGACAATCAGTACAATCATTATCTTTTTTATTAATAAGTAATATCATACCAATTATCAAAACACTAATTATAATTAATAAAATTATTAATACCCTTTTCTTATTCACTAATATCACCTCTAACAAGAATTTTTAGTAGTTTCATCAAAACTATTATTATCACCACTAATATTTTGTAATGAACTTCTAGTAGTAATAGCACAATCATCGTATATCTTCCATCCACTAGGAGTACCATATGGATAATCAGGACAAACAAATTTTTCACCAACTTTAGCAACATAACTATTATAATAATCCTTTGACATTCCACAAATACTACAATAAACAGCAAATCCATAATTATGATAACTACCACAAGTAAACCTTGTTGATTGACCTATTGCATATTTTCTAATTCCTCGTGCTTTCCATACATGTGTATGTTCCTGAGTTGCACAATTTCTTAACGTATCTCTATCAACAGTTCCAGAAGCAGAACTACCATTAAACTCAGTATAATTACAAGTAGTCTCACTACATTTAGTAATATAATATTTACCATTACTATTACATCTATAATCATTAATTGAATCCAAGAAACAAGAACTAACATTTAAAGTAGTACTATCTATCTTCCCAACAGCATGTTTAAAATAAGATTCCCCATTTTCTTTATAAGCTACCGCAGTATATTCACACATATGATTAGGTTCACAATAAGTAATAAAGTAAGAATACTTATCATGACATCTCCAATCGTTAATAGTTTTATTAATTGCCTTCCAATTAACCTTAAGAGTTACTGTGCAATCACCGTTTGATGCATCACAGAAGTCGCTAGCCTTATACGCAGTATCCTGATCAAATGTTCTACCAACAGTACTACATCCACTACTAGAATCACATATCCAAGTCTCACTAGCATATGCAAAATAACCATCTTTTGTAATATATAAATAATCAGAATTATTATAATTAGCAAGACCAGCACTATCTAAAGAATCACCATAATCAATAGTATGAAATAATTCTTTAGGACTATTCCAACTACAACCGATAAGATTATTATTAGTCCTACAACTACCATAAGTAGTACTACTTCTTACACTACCATCATTAGCATCAAGTTTAATATATACCTTATTAATCCTCCACTGAGCATATAAAGTCAAATTGGCATTACCATTATAAAAAGCACCTGCTTTATAAGTAGTACCACTACCATCCTTTTTAGTATTCCAATTAACAAAAGTATAACCAGTTCTTGTAGGTTTACTACTAGATAAAGTTATGCCTATATTCCCTGCTTTACTTTGATTACCAGGAGCATTACTACCACCATTAGCATTATAGCTAATAGTATAAGCCTTAATATTCCATCTAGCATATAATACTAACTTATTATTATTAATACCATATTGACCATTATCATAATCCCAAATACCACTCCAACCAGTCCAACCATAACCATCATCTGTTCCATCGCCATTTGTAGTCCAACCAGCAAAAGTATAGCCATTTCTCACAAAAGTATTATTCTTAATAGTTATACTACTACCTTTATTAACAGTATCAGAATCCATCTTTCCAGCATCACGAGTATCAGTAGACTCATCACACTTATCGGCACACTCAACTTGATCTTTTACATCTTTACAAAAATCATAACAAGTATTTAAATCAGTATAACCAGGATTATAACTAATAGTATATTGTTTTGATTTCCAATTAACCCCAAGTACTACAGTACAACTTTTCTCTTTTGCATCACAAAAATCATCAGAACTATATGCTTCATATTGACTATATACTTTTCCACTAGTAGTACATCCACTTAAACAAATCCATTCCTTATTCTTAGTAACAATAGAACCATTCTTAGTAATATATAAATAATCTTTATTATTATAATTAGCAAGACCACTACTATTCATTTTTTCACCATAATTAATAGTATGGAAAATATTTTTACCATTTCTACTAATAATACCAGAAGAATCAGTAGTATATGTACCACCTTTTGAAGTCTCTTTTGTTACACTACCACCATTAGCATTAAGTTTAATATTAACTCTACTTTTAATAATAGGATAATAAGTATTACTACCATCAATATCCTTAGAAGTATTTGCCTTCCATATACTACTAGCACTACTATCAGTATTCCATCCTACTATTGTATAACCATCTTTACTAATACTAGGAGATTTAATATTACATTTCTTATCAATATCATTCAAACAAATATTAGTAATATCATTAGTACTATTATTAATCTTATCAGCATTACCCTTCTTAAATACTGTTCGATATAAATTAAATTTCTTATCATTATCTTTATAATTACCAGTTCCATCCATTATTCTAGCAGTAATATCACCATTCTTAATTTCATTATCCTTATAAGTAATCTTAACTTCATTTTCATTAACCTTATACCACTTATCCTTAGTAATATTACTAGTACTACCACTACAAGTAAATTTATTATCACTACCAAGTACACACTCACTAACATTCTTATCACTATTACCATTAACATTAGATTTAAAATAATGGTAAGGTTCCTTTACGTTATCATCTTTATATTTAATTGTAATAGTATCATCTTTTGTAGAAAATTCTGGACTAACAAAAGAAGCCGTACTAGTACTATAAGAATCAGAACAAATAATAGAACCCTTTTCTGTCGTCATACAAGTTTTATAATAATAAATTGTCTCATCATCTAATCCCTTAATTAAACAAGTATTTGAAGACTTATCAAAAATACCTTTATGCCCATCATCTCTAACTATTGAAGAACTATCTTTATTAAAATAACAAGTTTTATCAATAATTTTAGATTCTCCAACCAAATCATCAAAAACACTATCAATTTCATCAGTATAACTAGTAACACTCTTTTCTTTAGGAGCTTTTTCTATTTTTTCTTTAATAATATTTCCAACACATACGCTAGCATCAGCACTACCATCAAGTGCATCTTTTATTATTAAAGATTCTCCCTTAACAAAAGTAACCTTATTTTTCTTAATCGAAACATAATTATATTTATCTATACCCTTAGGAAGTTTAGCATTCTTCTTAATAAGTCCTTTATTAATAAGTTCATCAATAGTTACACAATAATATTTATAATCTCCACTACCAGGATCAATCCATAAACTATCACCAGCTTCATCAGCATATAAACTAGCACTCCCCTTAATACTAGTTTCACTAATTAAAGAACTATTTTCTTTAGACTTATTAACCAAATTAACAATACCATAAGTACCAACACCAAGTATTATCGCTGTAATAGCAATAATAGCAAGTAATTCTATTAAAGTAAACCCCTTATTATTAATTCTTTTCATACACAACACCTATCCTAAGACTAATTATAATATATTTTTAAAAAAAAGAAAAGACCATTAACAAAATAAATGTTAATAGTCCCATATAATAAGTATCATCCTAATGGTTTTTCAAAATAATATACTGTACTGCCAAATTCCCCCGAATCCTCTTTTAAAAGCATTATATCATTTTCATAAGAAACCTTAAAAATCCCAGAAAAATAATCAGAATTATTAATAGTTAATATATCATCTTTTTTTGTATAATTATTGGTGTAACATTTATCATAACAAACATCTACTTTATCATCACGAAATGTAAGGGTAAAAGGAGCCATATCATAAGGAATATCTATCTTATTACCATTATTATCATAAGTTTCATATTTTGTATAACTCCAAGTTTCATAGTTTTTATCATCTAATTTAGTTCCTTGTTTTTTAACAAAAACAAAAATCAATAAGCCAATCATTACCAGCAAAATAATAAAAATACATAAATATAACACTTTAATTTTTTTATTCATATCAACCATTTCTATCACCAGCCATTCACTTCAACAGTATGATCAGGACAAGAACTTCTACAAAATTTACCCATACAATCGCCCTTTCCATTATAACCATTATAAGAGCCCCCTAAGGAACTAATCTTACTACGGCACTGAGCTTCAGAACCAGCAGAAATAAGGCACCTAATAATTTTTTTACATCCGCCACTTGTTCCACCACCACTAGAACCAGCGCAACTACTAGGTTTACTTGAAGACAAAGCACTTCCAACAGAGTAACATCCATCATTTGTTACATAATACCATCCATTAGTAGCATTTACATTAACAGTTAAAGCAGCACCACAACTATAGGCCACAGCAATACCATATGAAGTTCCAGCACCATAACGACAGTTTACTCCATTTGATGAAGTAACATACATTGTCTTAGTATCCGGAGCACACACTCTCAATGTATCTCTATCAACAGTTCCATATTCAGAGCTACCATCAAATTCCGTATAATTACAAGTAGTTTCACTACATGTGGTAATATAATATTTACCATTACTATTACATCTATAATCATTAATTGAATCTAAGAAACAAGAACTATTATTTAAAGAAGTACTACTATCTATCTTTCCATTAACATATTTAACATATGATTTACCATTTTCTTTATAAGCAATCCTAGTATATTCACACATATGATTAGGTTCACAATAAGTAATAAAGTAAGAATACTTATCATGACATCTCCAATCGTTAATAGTTTTATTAATTGCCTTCCAATTAACCTTAAGAGTTACTGTGCAATCACCGTTTGATGCATCACAGAAGTCGCTAGCCTTATACGCAGTATCCTGATCAAATGTTCTACCAACAGTACTACATCCACTACTAGAATCACATATCCAAGTCTCACTAGCATATGCAAAATAACCATCTTTTGTAATATATAAATAATCAGAATTATTATAATTAGCAAGACCAGCACTATCTAAAGAATCACCATAATCAATAGTATGAAATAATTCTTTAGGACTATTCCAACTACAACCGATAAGATTATTATTAGTCCTACAACTACCATAAGTAGTACTACTTCTTACACTACCATCATTAGCATCAAGTTTAATATATACCTTATTAATCCTCCACTGAGCATATAAAGTCAAATTGGCATTACCATTATAAAAAGCACCTGCTTTATAAGTAGTACCACTACCATCCTTTTTAGTATTCCAATTAACAAAAGTATAACCAGTTCTTGTAGGTTTACTACTAGATAAAGTTATGCCTATATTCCCTGCTTTACTTTGATTACCAGGAGCATTACTACCACCATTAGCATTATAGCTAATAGTATAAGCCTTAATATTCCATCTAGCATATAATACTAACTTATTATTATTAATACCATATTGACCATTATCATAATCCCAAATACCACTCCAACCAGTCCAACCATAACCATCATCTGTTCCATCGCCATTTGTAGTCCAACCAGCAAAAGTATAGCCATTTCTCACAAAAGTATTATTCTTAATAGTTATACTACTACCTTTATTAACAGTATCAGAATCCATCTTTCCAGCATCACGAGTATCAGTAGACTCATCACACTTATCGGCACACTCAACTTGATCTTTTACATCTTTACAAAAATCATAACAAGTATTTAAATCAGTATAACCAGGATTATAACTAATAGTATATTGTTTTGATTTCCAATTAACCCCAAGTACTACAGTACAACTTTTCTCTTTTGCATCACAAAAATCATCAGAACTATATGCTTCATATTGACTATATACTTTTCCACTAGTAGTACATCCACTTAAACAAATCCATTCCTTATTCTTAGTAACAATAGAACCATTCTTAGTAATATATAAATAATCTTTATTATTATAATTAGCAAGACCACTACTATTCATTTTTTCACCATAATTAATAGTATGGAAAATATTTTTACCATTTCTACTAATAATACCAGAAGAATCAGTAGTATATGTACCACCTTTTGAAGTCTCTTTTGTTACACTACCACCATTAGCATTAAGTTTAATATTAACTCTACTTTTAATAATAGGATAATAAGTATTACTACCATCAATATCCTTAGAAGTATTTGCCTTCCATATACTACTAGCACTACTATCAGTATTCCATCCTACTATTGTATAACCATCTTTACTAATACTAGGAGATTTAATATTACATTTCTTATCAATATCATTCAAACAAATATTAGTAATATCATTAGTACTATTATTAATCTTATCAGCATTACCCTTCTTAAATACTGTTCGATATAAATTAAATTTCTTATCATTATCTTTATAATTACCAGTTCCATCCATTATTCTAGCAGTAATATCACCATTCTTAATTTCATTATCCTTATAAGTAATCTTAACTTCATTTTCATTAACCTTATACCACTTATCCTTAGTAATATTACTAGTACTACCACTACAAGTAAATTTATTATCACTACCAAGTACACACTCACTAACATTCTTATCACTATTACCATTAACATTAGATTTAAAATAATGGTAAGGTTCCTTTACGTTATCATCTTTATATTTAATTGTAATAGTATCATCTTTTGTAGAAAATTCTGGACTAACAAAAGAAGCCGTACTAGTACTATAAGAATCAGAACAAATAATAGAACCCTTTTCTGTCGTCATACAAGTTTTATAATAATAAATTGTCTCATCATCTAATCCCTTAATTAAACAAGTATTTGAAGACTTATCAAAAATACCTTTATGCCCATCATCTCTAACTATTGAAGAACTATCTTTATTAAAATAACAAGTTTTATCAATAATTTTAGATTCTCCAACCAAATCATCAAAAACACTATCAATTTCATCAGTATAACTAGTAACACTCTTTTCTTTAGGAGCTTTTTCTATTTTTTCTTTAATAATATTTCCAACACATACGCTAGCATCAGCACTACCATCAAGTGCATCTTTTATTATTAAAGATTCTCCCTTAACAAAAGTAACCTTATTTTTCTTAATCGAAACATAATTATATTTATCTATACCCTTAGGAAGTTTAGCATTCTTCTTAATAAGTCCTTTATTAATAAGTTCATCAATAGTTACACAATAATATTTATAATCTCCACTACCAGGATCAATCCATAAACTATCACCAGCTTCATCAGCATATAAACTAGCACTCCCCTTAATACTAGTTTCACTAATTAAAGAACTATTTTCTTTAGACTTATTAACCAAATTAACAATACCATAAGTACCAACACCAAGTATTATCGCTGTAATAGCAATAATAGCAAGTAATTCTATTAAAGTAAAACCCTTATTATTAATTTTCTTCTTCATATCCCTCACATCCAATCTCCCTATCATCGTATATCATCTAAAACAATTATACAATAAAAAGAAAAAGAAAACAAGAGTTAAATACTCGAAGGATTAAAATCAATCGAAACATCAATCTTGTTATTTTTCACTTGCATATCTATAATAAATTTAAGTACTTTCATAAGACTATCATCTTTTCTATACTTAATAATAATTTGATAATGATAAATATTATTAACTTTAAACATATTAGCCATAGTAGGGCCCAAAACAATACTATCTTTATTAATATTATTTCTAATATAACTACCAATTTTATTAGCTTCTTTAAATCCAAGCTCATAATCCTTAGAAGTAATAGATACAAGAACCATATAATAATAAGGAGAATACTTAAGCATTTTTCTTATCTTCATTTCTTCTTTATAGAAATCAATATAATCATGATTTTTAGCCAAAGTAATAGCATAATGATCTGGATTAAAAGTTTGAATAATAACCTCTCCCTTACTTTCACTTCTACCAGCTCTACCAGAAACTTGTGATAATAATTGAAAAGTATTTTCACTAGCCCTATAATCAGGAGAAGTAAGACTACTATCAATAGATACAACCCCAACTAAAGTAACCAAAGGAAAATCAAGTCCCTTAGCAATCATCTGTGTACCAATTAAAATATCATACTTATGTTCTCCAAAATCATCAATAATCTTTTGATGCTGTCCTTTCTTACTAGTAGTATCAACATCCATTCTCACAATTCTAGCATTATACAAACTATTAAGAGTCTCTTCTAATTTTTCTGTACCAAGACCATAATCCTTTAAATTATCACTACCACATATAGAACACTTATTAGGAAGTACCATCGAATACCCACAATAATGACATTTAAGATTATTACTACTCTTATGATAAGTATAAGTAATATCACAATTAGGACATTTATATACATATCCACATTCCTTACAACTAATAGTACTAGAATAACCCCTTCTATTAAGAAGAATAATAGCTTGCTCACCCCTATCCAAAACCTCACCAATTTTATTTTTAAGTATATCCGATAAAATAAAGTTACCCTTCTTAACTTCTTCTTTCATATCAACAATATTAACGTTTGGAAGAACACTACCTCCAGCCCTTTCTGTCAAAGTCAAAAGTTTATACACATGATTACCAGCTTTAGCAAAACTTTCCAAACTAGGAGTAGCACTACCAAGTACCAAAGGACAATTATGATATTTACTTCTCCATTCAGCCACATTAATAGCGGAATATCTAGGATTATTATCTTGCTTATAAGAAGAAGTATGCTCTTCATCAATAATAATAACCCCAATATTAGCAAAAGGAACAAAGATAGCACTTCTAGTACCAATAACAATCTTAGATTCCCCATTAGTAATTTTACGATATTCATCATATCTTTCACTATCAGAAAGTTTAGAATGTAAAACCGATATAACATTACCAAATCTAGATATAAACTTACCAACAATTTGAGGAGTAAGTCCAATTTCTGGTACTAACATTATAGCACTTTTACCATTATTAATAGCCTTTTCAATAACATCCATATATACCTCAGTCTTACCACTACCAGTAACGCCATATAATAGAAAAGTATCACTCTTACCAAAAGAAGATATAATAGTATCACTAACCAATCTTTGTTTATCAGTTAAATTAACTCTTTTATAATTACTAATACCATCATACTTATATCTCTTGCACTCTTCATATATAATACTAGCAAAACCATACTTAATAATAGTATTAATACTACTAGACATCCTAGTAATTAAAATATCCCCCTCTTTTAACTTACAAAGCAAATTAATTTGACTTTCATACTTACAATTATCAATATATCTATCAATCTCTTCTATACTCTTAATTCTATGTAAATATCTATCATATTTAATCTTAATATTACTCTTAACTTCCGCTTTTAATGCTTTTGGAAGCATTACCTGATAACAAGAAGATAAAGAAGCCAATAAATTATCACTCATATACTTACCAAGAAGTAACATCTCCTTATTAAGAACAGGTTCCTTATCAATAACATTAATAATATCCTTAATCTTACTATTATCATAACTACTATTATCAGAAATACCAAGTACAAATCCATCTAGTATCATATTTCCAAAAGGAATTCTAACCCTAACACCAATTTTAATATTATTTTCTAATAACTTAGGAACATGATAAAAAAAAGTTTGATCTACTGCTTTAGCCCCAATTTGTGTAAGAACCGAAACATACATATAATCACCTCCAAATATCAATAAACCTAAAATAATTATAACATAATATAATAAAATTGTAATATTTATTAAAATTTATTATAAAAAATATTTAATTTAGAGACCTTAGGCTCTAAATTACGATAAAAGACCTAGGCTTTTATCGAAGTAAAATAAAAAAAGAGAAAACAATTTCTCTCATTAATTATTATATTTGTATAGCACTAACTTTAATAAGTAATTTAACACTAGATAAATCAGGATTATCTTTATGATAATCATAAGCCCTATTTCCCCACTTAGTATCCTCTTCATCATTACCAGAATCATAATCCCAAGAAGCAGAAATAGATATAGTTACCTCATCACCATTAGCTTTAATAATATCCGAAGAAGAAGAAATAGATAAAGTAAAAGGATAATCATTCTTAAAACTATTAATAATATCCAAAGAAGACATTCCCTTCGCTATTAAATTATCTCCTAATACATTAGCATCTACAACTTCATAAGTAATTTTAGCATCAGATTCCCCATCATTAGAAGCCTTAAGTTCCTGATAAAAAGGTTGCATACCAGGATAAATATCATCAATATTTACTTCAATATATTCTTCAGTAGTCTCACCACCACCAACATTAAAATTAACATGCCAGCTTCTAACTTTAGCAGTAATACTATTCGATACCTTAGTAGAATAAATAAACCAAGCAAAGCTATTAGAAGCAAGTGTAAGGAAAAGGAAAAACAAAGTACGTACCCTAATCCTCCTTTTTCTTTTCTTTCTTTTAATTTTGTTATCCATAAAAAGTCACCTACTAACTTTTCTTTTCTCTTCTTTCATATACAATATCAATAATTTCCATAACTAAAAGAATAGCAAAAGGAACAAATATTACAAAATAAAAACCATAAATATTATTAACAACCCTACTAATAAAACTAAGAATATGACTTTTAAAACTTATCCTTCCCATAATCTGATCCGCACTAACTAAAGGATCCTCAACATCATTAGCAATACCTTTAGTATGAAAGTAAGTATTACCATCTATCTTATCAATTTTAATAACTTCATGTGTTACAATCTTACCAGCAAAATCACTCTTCTTACCTAAATATACAACATCATCACCAACTTTAATATCATTAGTATCAACCTCTTTAGCCACTATCATATCAAAGACATTATACTTAGGCACCATACTTTCAGTAACAACTGTAAACAAACTATAACCACCAAGTGAAACCTTATTATTAGAAATACGTTGTATAAAAATAATACTAATAACAATTATAATAAAGAAAGATACAATTGTCTTAAAAAGCATTGCAATTATTTTAAGAGCCTTATTATTATTAATTTTTTCTATCATTTTTCATCACCATCACAATTTTACTTCCCTAACATCCTTTAAATACTTATCCATATATTTCTTAAAAGTATCCTCTATCTGTTTTTCATTAACAACAGTTTTATACTTAATAACACTATACTGTTTTTCAATAATATCCTTAAGTTTCTTCTCATCAATATCTGCATCAATACTCATAATCTTTTCTACCATATTAGAAGCAATCTTCTCCGATAAAGCATTCTTATCAACAGAACTATTATCATTATTAATAGAATTAAGTACCAAATAATCAAGAAGAAAAGATTCATCAATACATTTTCTCAAACGTCCTTCATCATAATAATCCTTATTCTTCTTTTCTTTCTTAACATCATCTTCCATATGAGTCTGCATATAATTCCATAAAGTAAGAGCATATTGAAAATTAACATTTTTAAGTATAACATTAGTTTTCTTAATAGGAGAAGTAACAAGAGAAATATGCATTTTATCAATAGTCTGATATACAGAAGAAGAACATAAATCAGATATCTGAAGTTCTAACTTCTCAATTCTTTCTTCTATAGACATTCCATCATCATTCTTATTAGATTTCTTTTCTTCTTTTTTAGATTTAATAGTCATAGAAATATCAACATTTTCTCGTCCAATACTACTTTTAGCATTATATTCCATCTTAGTATCATCTTTACTAGAAGACTCTGTAATAAGATTACGTTTCTTTCTATCAATATAAAATTTCATATTCTTAATAAGACTATAAATAAATCTATTTTCATAAGTATCAAAACTTTCTTCTTTATTAATATTAAGAATTTTACTAGGTCTAACATCCCCAGTCTCTTTATTATAATCCTGAATAAGATTAGTATTCTTAGACAAATGCTTAATACTCTCCACTGTAACTCTTCTAGCCAATTCAATTTTAACAATATCTTCTTCATTAACAATAAATCTATTCGGATTACGAAGTATATTATCAAGATATTGAATAGTATCCTCCATTATTTCTAACCATTCAAAATTACAATCAACACTATCAGAATTAGTAACAACTCTTAGATTAGAATCAATATTATCACAAAAAGAATTAATTTTTTTATCATCATATTTATCATATAAATCAATTATCTCAAGTCCATTCATAAGTTACCTCCTATGTAAGTTTTTTAAGTCTAAGTAAATACTCCTCACATTCCTTCATCTTACCCTTACCAAAGGTTTTATCCAAAAATTCAATATATCCATCAATTTCATCTCTAATATAAGAAATATTAAGTTGTTCAAACTTTCTAAGTATCTTTCTAGCAATAAAGTAATCAACACCATCTACTTCATCACCACCACAAGCAACATATACCGGAACAAATTTCTTCATATGAGCCACAATACGATTACCAAAAGCAATTCTAAAATGCTTAATAACATAATCATCCATTTCATTAATTTTATTTAAAGTATCTTCACTTATAGGATTATTAGCCATAGCATCACTAAATAACTTATCCAAATAAGTATAATTAATATCCTGTGCCTCAGTAGGAATAGGATCAAATACCTGTCCCTTATCATTAATATCAAGAGGCATAGCTCTATCATAAACTTTATCAGTTACCATAAAAGTAGAGTCATCATTATTAATAGTACCAATATACCATACATTAGGAGGTATTTTAAGTTTACCATCCTTTATATTCTTAGGATCATCATCCCAAGCACTAGATACAAGTTCAACTATCCACTCATCCTTATTAGGCATTTCAAGTATAGATAACATTTCAGCAAAATAATACTCAACTCTCGAAATATTCATTTCATCAAGTATTACTGTATAAATATCATCTGTATATCCAGCAACATATAATTCCTTAAGAACCTCAGTCTCATTAAACTTCTTAGTAAATTCATTAAAGTAACCAAATAGTTCTGTTCTATCCCTCCATGAAGGTTGTACCGAAGCAACACAAGAATCATGTTTTAAAAACTTTCCCCAAGCATAAGCAAGTGAAGTTTTACCAGTACCACTTATACCTTGTAATATAACAAGTTTTGTCGAAGCCAAAGCAGATATAAAAAGCCTAATCATCTCAGATTTATAATAAAGCTTAAGTTGTGAAGCAGCAAAATTTCTAAAAGTTTCCACAAGCTCCTCTAATGTAAAACTATTACCATATGTTTGAATCTTATAATTAGCATATTCATTATCCACAGCGGTAAGCTTAGGAAATCTACTAGAAGTAGTATCAACATTTTCATCCTTTTTATCATCTATATTTACAGTATCATCTTCTCCAGGCTTAAGACCTAATTGCGATACCTTCATAGCCAATATACTTTCCTTTTCATTCATCAAATCCGCTACTTGATTATTAAGATCCGCTACTTCTTCTAATAAGGATTCTTGTTCTACTACTGTCTTTCTAAACCTAATATACTTCCTAATCAAAAAATAAATAAGAAGAATAATACCAACAACAATAACAACAACACATAAAATTGCAAGTGAAACAAGTACCCATTCTGGACCATTAAAATCATTCTTATAAAAATTAATAATACCAATATAACTCTTAATATCAAACATCTTAATTATACCATTAAATATCCCTTTAAACATAAGTATAAAAGCCGAAAAAAACTGTTGTAAAAACTCATATAAAAATCTAAAAAAAGTATCCATTCCTTCACCTACTTCCCAATACTAATAATCTTATCTCTATCAAAATCATAACCATATTCACCATTAGTAATAATATAATCAAATATAGTAAGCCATTCATTACTAATATCATCATATTTAAAACTATCATCTATATAAATAGCCACTCTAAAACCATTTTTAATCCATTCATTAATTTCATCTTTATATTTAGAATAATCACTATATTTAAACATAAGTACAATATAGTTTTTAGTGGCACTATCATCTATAATAGATAAAAGCCTATTCTTCTTATCACTTTTTTCAAATAAAGAAGCTGGATAAGAAACAATATATGAAATATCAAACTTGCAAGAAATAATATTTCTAAGTATCATATTACTAACCAAATAATAAGTAATAAATAACTTTTGTTCATTAACAATACCATCATTATATACCTTATTAATAGAATAATCACTATATATCCTATTAAACTTAATATTATAATTAAGATCACACCAAAATACATTTTTCTTATTAGTCTTTTTAATATCTAAAGAAAATCTCTCACTATCAAAAGAATTCAAATAAGTCTTCTTTTTTTTATTATCATCCTTAATCATATCAAATAATTCATCACAAAAAGTATCATCAGTATAACCATAAGTAGTACGTCTATATTCATCTATCTCTAATATAATATCTTTAATATCATTATCACTAATAACATCATCAAAATATAATACATATTGAAATAAATAGAAAGTTTCTTTAACACATTTAACATAATTATCATCATTATTATTTAACATTAAAGAAGCACTATCTTTCATATAATAATTAATATTAGAAGAAACATTCTTATACTTAATATCAAAATAATTATAATATCTAACTTTAACATAAGTATCCATAAGATTATCAAAAATACCCTTATTAAAATTCTTACCCATAATAAGCTTAAAATATTTATATATACATTTCTTAACAAAATTAATATATTTTAAACAAACACTATCATTCATTTACTTCACCACCTACTGAGAGTAACTAAATTCAATTACCGATCTATCATTAACAATAGGATAAGAATAATCCTTATCAGTATCAGCCTTATAAAACTTAATAGTTTCACTAGATTCAGAATCCATCTTAAAACTAATACCATTAACATAATCATATCCATCTATTTTAGTAATAGAAACATTATATGCATTCAAATAAGCACTACTAGTCATATCAAGTATCGTCTCCCTAGGATCAAAAGATAAACTAATAAGTGCTGATGTACACTTTTTCTTATCCTCATCAGATAATTCCATATAAGTATTTCTATCAATTCTATCATCAACCTTATATTTATCAAAATCTTGTTTAACCAAATAATAATCAAAAGTATTAGTAACATTAAAGTTAAAATAAGGTCTTTTAACTTCATCATCAATTGAATAAGAAAGGCCAATTCTTCCTACCCTTAATATAAATCTAGCACTAAGTTTCTTCTTATATGGATAAACACTATTAGCATAAATCTCCATATAAGCCTCATCACCATCTTTAAAAGTATCATTTGGAGTAATAACCGCTGTAAAAGAATCACTATGACTACTAGCATAAATAGTACTAACACTTTTATTAATAGAACATTTAACATTAGAAGAACAAATATAAGTAATATTATAATCAATATCACTATTAGCGTGTACAAGATTATTCTTACTACTATTCATATTAATAACAATAGTATATGGATCAACAGCAGACCAATTATCAACCTGATATATAGCCCTATTAGTAGTAAGTTTATCACTATTAAAATAAAAACTCTTACTAGAAAAATAAAAATCTCTAATATCATTATAAATATATCTACCATAACTAATAAAAGTAATAAGTAATATAACTATAATACCACCAATAATATAAGTCTTCTTTCCTATTTTCTTAATAATATTTTTCATTATTTCTTCTTAATTTCCTTAACAATTTCATATATTTCATAAACAAAGGCAATAAGCATAGGAAAAATAATAATAAACAAATATCCCCATTTAGAAGTAAGTATAGAATATATACTACCTAAAATAGCATAACTTTTAGCCTTATTTTTATTACCAAGAACACTATCCTTATCTAATGCATACTCATTATCCAATGTATAAACATCATCAGATATACTATTTACCTTACCAATCTTAATTTTCCCATTATTACCATAATAATAAATATCATCACCATTTTTAATATTATCATCTTTATTAACTATCATCAAATTACTCTTATCCGCAAATAAATAAGAATTATTAAATTCTGCAATATTATATTTATTATAAGAAAGTAATACATAAGTAATTAAAATAGTAGTAATAAGATAAACACCAATAAAAATATTAAATACTATTTTTTTCATTCTACCACCATTATAAGTATAACATAATTTTAAAACTTATGATAGTAAAAAAAGCTATTTTTTTATTTTATCGTCTCACATTTCATTGTTCGCCGTTTTCTAATGCCCAAAGTCATTAGAAAAAATTTGGAGCTATAATCTCCAAATTAACAGTTAATTCTTATTCCGTACTCTATAATATTTTTTCATCAAATAAATTTAACTCCTTGACTTTCATTCGTCTCATAACCAATTTTTTAATATGTTTTAAAATGTCTATAAATGAAAAAAGATACTAATCTAACTTAGTACCTTCTATCTTTAATTCATCTTTAAATATTTCTTTAAAACTAATTAGTTCTTTACTAATAACATCAGGATATACAGCCTTAGTAGTTCTAATAGCATCATATATATTTTTAAAATTAATAGTTCTTCTATTCTCATATATAGCATTAGAAAAACATTGTCTTAGTATTACTAAAGCAATATCTGGATACCTAGAAGATATCTCATATACTCTTTTAAACTCACTAGTCATATTAACAATAAACTTCATTATCTTCTCATTAATAAAATCAGTATATGGAAGTATTACTCCAGTTTGCTTTTCTAATTTAGGTAAAGTCTTCATAAGAATTTCTACAGTCATATCCATAGTAGGTTCTTCTACATCTACTTTTTCAAATCTCCTTAAAAAAGCCTTATCCCTCATAATATATTTTTCATACTCATATGTAGTAGTAGCTCCTATCATTTTAATAGTACCCCTACTTAAACCCTCTTTAAACATATTAGCTAAATCTAATGCTCCAGCAGCATCATTACCAATTAAAGTATGAATTTCATCAATAAATAAAATAACTTTTTCTTTTTCTTTAAGTTCATTAACAAGTTTAAGTACTCTATTCTCTTCTCCATTATTAGTAAGTAATGCCGTAGTATTAATTCTATATATAGTATATCCTAAAAGAGCTTCAGGAACTTCTCCTCTCTGTATTCTATAAGCTAGTCCCTCTACAATAGCAGTTTTACCAATACCAGGTTTACCAACAAGTACAGCACTTTTTTCAGGAGTAAGAAGTACAAGTATAAGTTTTTTAATCTCATCATCTCTAGCCACAGCAGGATTAGTAATGTACTTAACATCAGTTAAATTATCAGAAAAACGTTCCAATATCGAATCCATTTATTTCACCCCAATCAAAGAAAGTAATACCATCATAGCCCCTATTATGAGTAAAGAAGAAAGAAACATAGCATCTAAAAAACCACCGCTAGTTCTTTTTCTATAATCATATATCATTTTATACTTTTTATTAGTCATAATAATTACTCTCCTAATATAATTCTTTTATTTTATTCTTAATATTTTCATCATCTATAGTATCAACAATTTCATAAAGTTTTTCTCTATTTTTAAATAAATTAAGTTTATCTTCATAATAATAAAGCTTATCTTCACTAGTCTTAATATTCTTATAAATAGCATTTCTACTAAGATTCATATTTTCACTTATTTCACCCAAAGATAAATTATTAAAATAATAATCTTCAAAACACTCTTTTTGTTTATCATTTAATAACTCACCATAAAAATCATATAAAATAATCAAATAATTTCTTTTATCCATTATATAATATTAACCAAGGTATAAATAACTTCAATAATAATTAGAAGTACCCCAACTCCAAACAAAATATATACAAGTTTTTTCTTACTTTCATCTTCTATATAATAATAACATATACAAAACAAAAATAATGCAAATGAAATAAGTGCAGCAGGTATAAATACTTTATTAATTATAGCACAAACAAGAAGTGCCAAAAATATAATACCCACAAATATAGAAATAATAAGTTCCATCTTTCTTAATTTATTCGTATCAATAAATTTATATTTTTCTTCTTTTTTCTTAGTACCCTTCTTCTTATCCAACACAATCACCCTTTCTATAAATCTTTAAATAAACCATAAACATATTTTTCTATATCAAATGATTCTAAATCATCATCACCTTCACCAAGACCAACAAATTTAACAGGAATGCCAACCTCTTCTTTAATAGCTAGCACAATTCCCCCTTTAGCAGTACCATCAAGTTTACTAAGAACAATACCTGTAATATCCGTAACCTCACTAAAAGCCTTTGCTTGATTAATACCATTTTGACCAGTAGTAGCATCCACTACTAATAAAGTTTCATGAGGAGCATCAGGTATTAGTTTTTTAATAACATTATTAATTTTACCAAGTTCATTCATAAGATTAACTTTATTTTGAAGTCTACCAGCAGTATCAATAAGAACAACATCATATTCCTCTTTTATAGCCTTATCTATACTATCATATATAACAGCACCAGGATCTTTACTTTTACTAATAACAACAGGAGCATCTATCTTCTTACCCCATTCTACTAATTGTTCAGTAGCACCAGCTCTAAAAGTATCACCACCAGCAAGTAAAACTTTTTTACCATCATTTATAAGTTTCTTGGCAATCTTACCAATACTAGTAGTTTTACCAACACCATTAACACCAATAAATAATATTACCGTAGGGCCATTATCATTATAATTAATCTTACTACTCATAACACCATTATCAACATACATAATTAAAAGTTCATCAACAATAATTTCTTTTAAAACATTACTATCAGTAATCTTTTCTTCACGAACCCTATGTTTAAGCTTATCAACAAATTTCATAACAGTATTAACACCAATATCAGCCATAATAAGAATATTTTCTAATTCTTCAAAATAATCCTCATCTATATTCTTATATTTACGAGATAAATTACTAAGTTCAGTAGCAAACTCACGTCTTGTTTTACTAAGCCCCTCATCATATTTAACTACCTCTTTATCCTTACTAAAAGCATTCTTAATCTTATTAAATAAACCCATATTTCCTCCTTGTATTATTTAAGAACTCTTCTTTTCCCCATATTCCTTTCCAAATAATTAAGATGTATATATTCAGATTTAAGTTTATTTTTAGCAAATAAATACATTTGCTTAATATTCTTATCTTTAGCATTTTTCTTAATTGATTCATCAAGTCCATCACTATTAATAAAAACCATATACCCACAATTAGGACATATTGTATAGTATTTTTCAATCGTTTCACCAAAATAATTAATACCATCAATTTCATATATATTATCACATGATAATTCTATATCATTATGACAACTATTAACCACAACATCATTATAATAATTATCTACATTTTCATTACATTCAATTTTAAAACTATTCATATCAATACTTCCTTACTACTAAAGTATAACATTTTTAAATATAAAAGTAAAGAGACTATTTAGCCTCTTCTTGTGCTCTAGTCTCTCTAATAACAGTAACCTTAATGGTACCAGGATATTTAAGTTCATTTTCTATTTTTTCTTTTATTTCTCTAGCAATTTGATGAGCAGTCAAATCATCAACTTCTTCAGGCTTAACCATAACCCTAAGTTCACGACCAGCCTGCACAGCATAAGCCTTTTCTACACCATCAATCTTATTGCCAATATCCTCAAGTTGTTCTAATCTTTGAATATAATTTTCAGAAGAATCATTTCTAGCTCCAGGTCTCGAAGCCGAAATAGCATCAGCTATAGCCACAATCGATGCAATAACACTTGTAGGAGCTGTATCACCATGATGAGATGCAATAGCATTAATAACAATCGGATCCTCTCCATATTTCTTAGCTAAATCAACACCAATTTTAACATGTGAACCTTCCATCTCAAAGTCAATAGCTTTACCAATATCATGAAGGAGTCCTGCTCTCTTAGCTAAATTAACATTTTCACCAAGTTCAGAAGCAAGAAGCCCAGCAAGATTAGCAACCTCCATAGAATGATTTAAAGCATTTTGACCATAACTACTTCTAAAATGAAGTCTACCAACAATCTCAACAAGTTCAGGATCCATTTTAGATAAAGCAAGTTCGTACAAAGCATTTTTACCATATTCTCTAATAGTTTGCTTCATATCACTACAAGTCTTAGCATATAACTCTTCAATTCTAGCAGGATGAATTCTACCATCCTTAATCAAACTTTCAAGTACAAGTCTAGCAATTTCTCTTCTCAAAGGATCAAAACTAGATATAACAATAGCCTCAGGAGTATCATCAATAATCAAATCAACTCCCGTAACAGACTCAATAGTTCTAATATTTCTACCCTCTCTACCAATAAGTCTACCCTTCATTTCATCATTAGGTAAATTAATAACCGAAACAGTCTGCTCAGAAGTAATATCAGCAGCATATTTTTGCATAGCACCAACTAATAACTCTTTAGACTTTTCATCAACATTAAGTTTAGCCTCTGCTTCTGCCTCTTTAATATATGTTGCTATTTCCTTGGACATTTTATCCTCAACCATTTTCATAACAGCATCTCTAGCCTGTTCCTTAGTATATTTACTTATTTTTTCTAGTTCTTCAAGCTCACGTCTTTTAATATCTTCCACTTCTTCTTTAGATTCTTGAATTTTTTGCTGTTTAACTAATAAATTATTTTCTCTCTCATCAAGAGAAGACTCCCTATTTTGAAGAGCCAAATCCCTACGATCAATATTGTTTTCTCTTTGAAGTAATCTATCTTCCTGTTCTTTAATTTCACTCTTCTTTTCTTTAATTTCTTTATCAGCATCAATTTTAAGTTTATGTATTTCCTCTTTAGTCTCAAATAAAGAATCCCTTTTAATTTTATCAGCATCTTTTTTAGCGGTCTCAATTATAGAATCAGCTTTCTTATTATCACTTTTCTTCTTTAAAAAATTAACAATAAAAACAACTACAAATCCTATAATTAACCCAAGAATGAATAGAAAAATGGAGAACACTGTATTATTCATTATAAACCTCCATTCTAATACATTTATAGAAAAAATTATAAAATTTTAATTTAAACTATACAAATTAATTGTATCTTAGAATTAACCTGTTGTCAAGTAATTTAAAGAAGAAAAAAAGGACTTCCAAAAGCCCTTATTTACTCAAAAATCTCTTAGCAGTTCTAACCATCTGCATAGAATATCCCATCTCATTATCATACCAAGCAACAACCTTAACCATTTGCTTACCATCACTTTCAAGTACTTTAGTTAAAGATAAATCAACCAAACTACCGCATTTATTACCAATAATATCAGAAGAAACAATAGGATCATAAGTAGCTTTTAAAGTATCATTAACATTATTTAAAAACATACTATTAACCTCTTCTTCAGTAACCTTTTCTAATAATTCTAATGATAAATCAACAAGAGAACCATCCTGTACAGGTACCCTAAGTGCCCCTCCTGCTAACTTGCCATCAAGTGAAGGAATAACTTTTCCAATAGCTTTAGCAGCTCCAGTACTAGTAGGTACTATATTAATAGCACAAGCCCTACCTCTTCTAGCCTTTATACCCTTCTTATGAGGAACATCAAGTGTAGCTTGATCATTAGTATAAGCATGAACAGTTGTCATAAAACCTCTCGCAATACCAAAATTATCATCAAGTACCTTAACAACTGGAGCCAAGCAATTAGTAGTACAAGAAGCAGCAGAAATAACCTTATCATCATTATCTATAATATCATCATTAACATTATATACAATGGTTTTAACATCACCCTTACAAGGAGCACTAACAATTACCTTTTTAGCACCAGCTTTAATATGAAGCATAGCACTATCTAAATCAGTAAATCTACCAGTACATTCAAAAACCAAATCTACACCAAGTTCTCTCCAAGGAAGAAGAGAAGGATCTGCTTCAGCATATATTCTAGTTTTTTTACCATTAACTATAATACCATCATCATCATAAGTAACTTCCTTATCATAATTTCTATGTGTACTATCATATTTAAGCAAATATGCAAGTTCTTCACTACTAGATAAATCATTAATAGCTACAACATCAAAAAAGTCATCTTCTTCCATTAATCTATATACAAGTCTACCTATTCTACCAAAACCATTAATTGCAATCTTCATCTATAATCATCTCCTTATTCATTAGCATAGTTATCAAAATAACCTTGAATATATACAACTGGTGTTCCCTTATCACCACTACCACTAGTCAAATCACAAAGAGAACCAACCAAATCAGTAATTCTTCTTGGAGTAGTACCAAGACTTTTATTCTGTCCTACTAAATTATCTTCTTTCTTTCTTATTTCATCCTTCATAGCATTATTAAGTTCTTCTCCTCTAAGATTACTAAGCACATTATCAGATATATATTTAAGTTTAATCTCATTAGGAGTTCCCTCTAAACCACTAGTATAAAATGGTGAAACAACCGGATCAGCAAGTTCCCATATCTTACCTACAGGATCCTTAAAAGCTCCATCTCCATATATCATAACCTCAACATTTTTACCAGTTTCATCTTTAATCCTTTTTTGAATATTATATACAAGTTCTTCACCATCCTTTGGAAATAACTTAAGTTTTTCATCAGTACTCTTATTAGAACCCAAAAGACCATACTTAGGATTAAATCCACTACCATTAATACTATTATTCATAATATTATCAAGACCATATAAAATATCAGCATCTCTTAAAGCCTTCTTAGTTTTTTCCCTAGTATGAATATCACAAGCCAATACATTTCTAGTATATTTAAAAATTTCCTTAGGATTATTAGAAAAAATAAATTCAATATCACAATCCTCATTCTTACATATTTCACTATATACATCAATATAATTAACCCCAGTAAATTCATGTACAATACCCCTAAAATACTTATCATAAGTATCAATACCAAAAGAATCACTATAAGGATTAATATTATATTCTTCTAACAATTCATCATTAAATAAATGATTACCAACTTCATCAGATGGATAAGATAATAACATATATATTTTTTTACTACCCCTAGCAATACCCTTCAAAATCATTGAAAACCTATTTCTACTAAGAATAGGAAATATAAGACCTATTTCCCCATCAGGATATTTACTTCTAATATCAGTAGCAATATCATCTACTGTAACATAATTACCATAAGCTATACCAACTACAGCTTCAGTAATTCCAATAATATCCCTATCTTTAATATCAAATCCATCACTCAAGCTAGCTCTAAGAACAGAATTAACAACAATATCTTCTAAATTATCCCCATTTTTAATAACACCTGTTCTAATACCTCTACTTACAGTTCCTACACATCTCATTACATCACTCTCCTATTATCATTATATAATAGAAAAAATAAAAAAGTAAAGAATATTACACTAATTTGACACCTTAGTACCATGAATATATCCATTAATACCACTACTAATAACACTACTAAGCCTATCTATTTGAAAATCAACTTCCTTAGGAGTAACAATAAAATTATAATCAAGCCCATTAAGAACCTCATTAATAAGACTCTTCTTATCACTATCAGATAAAGTACCAAATAAACCAGCAAAATTTCTTTTCTCATCATAAGACAAATCACTATAATCAATTTTATTTTTATAATTATATCTATTAACAATAAGTTTATTCATATTTGCATTATTTTTAATATAAGAAATATGTTTGAATAAATAATTCATCGCATCATATACAATAATAGAAGACTCAACAACCGTAGGAATACCAATAGCAATAGTAGGAACACCTAAGGTATCAAAACTAATCTCTTTTCTCATGTTACCAACACCACTACCAGGATGAATACCACTATCAGTGATTTGAATACACTTATTAACCCTCCCAATATTTGAAGCAGCAAGAGCATCAACAATAATCACTAAATCAGGTTTAATATCTTTACATAACAAAGAAATAATATCAAAGGTCTCAATACCATTATTTCCCATAACTCCAGGACTAAAACTAGAAGTACACTTAACACCATCACTAACATCTTCTCCAAGTAAAAATAAATGTCTAGTTACAACAATATCATCAACTACTTTAGGCCCCAAACTATCAGGAGTACTATCCCTATTACCAAGTCCAATTATAAGTACACTATTAACTTTACTAATATCAAAAATATCATTAAGTTCTAAAGTAAAAATATCCTCTACTTTATTCTTATTATCCGTATCAGTAACATCATCAAATTCAATTGTAATATATCTTCCCTTTTTCTTTCCAATAATTCTACTAACATTATCATCCACTGTTACTTTTGTAATCTTAATATCATCTTGAACTTCAACTAAAGTATCAATATTATCATCATTATTATCAATTGTATCAATAACCAAATCAGTTCTAATATCATACCTTTTTAAATCAATTTCATGACCCATATATATCACCACTAATATTTTTCACAAAAAATAAGGAAAATATTTGCTTTTTTTATATTTTTTTGATAAAATTATAAGTAGTTTTGGAAGGAGATGAAATTTTTATGGCAAACGTTAAAAATGCAAAGAAAAAAATAGTTCAAATTAGAAAGACAACTTTAGCACATCAACAACTAAAATCAACTGTTAAAAATGCTATTAAAGAAACAGATAAAGCAGTATTAGCAGGAAATAAAGAATTAGCAGAAAAAAGTTTAAAGAAAGCAATCAAATCTTTAGACAATGCTGGTGTTAAAGGTTTAGTACATAAAAATAAAATTAATAGAGAAAAATCAAGATTAACAAAAAAAGTAAATACTATGGAAGTAAAATAATTACTTCTTTTTTTATTGCATTTTATTAAAATATAATATATAATGTATATGGAAAGAGAAATTTACCCACAATAAAAAGGTAGCGCCTTTATTCGAAAGGTGTTCTCTCCATTTGGTTTGTTTATGGAGCACTTCCTTAAGTAGAGTGCTCCGCTTTTTTATCTATGATTATTCTTACTTAAAGCAAGAATAACCAGAATAGTTAAAGCATAGCAAAGTACATATGCTAAAACTGATTTCACTACTCACCCCCCCTTTACGGAAATTTCTTTCATATAGCCTCACTCCTTCTTAATCAAATTAAAAAGGAGAGAAAACCCATATAAGTATTACCACTTAACCATTATATATAAATTAATATTCATAGTCAATATCAAATAAATTATTTTATTTAACATAAAAAGAAAGAGAATAATTTCTCTTCCTATATCATATTTTCTAGGTCGTTTACGGCTTTAGTTTTAGCGGAGTTCATTTTTCTAACCCACTTTTTCATATTACCATTTTTTACATTAAGATATAGCGCGGCACTACCTACGCCTATACCTAAACCCATTAAAGCCATTCCCATTTTGGATTTCATAACACCAACTCCTTTAAAATATGACTATATCTAAATAAATTAGATACAATAATATTATTAACCTATTAAAACAATTTATACATTATTATAATAATTAATAATAAAATCTTTCAAAGTAGTTCTTCTATTATCAACATAATCATTATTAATACCATATATAAAAGAATTAGCATCTCCAACTATAACTAAACTTTTTTTAGCTCTAGTAACACCAGTATAAACAAGTTTATTATAAAGCATTCTCTTAAAAGAAGGAACTATAGGCATAACAACCATATCAAATTCACTACCTTGAGCTTTATGAATACTAATAGCATAACCATGCCTAAAATTAATAAATTTATCAGGAGTATACTCCACAATATTACCATCATAATTAATATCAATCTGATTAATAACTTTTTTATCCTTAGATATAATAATATTTTCTATATAGCCAATATCACCATTATATACATTATTATCCGGATCATTAACAAGTTGAAGTACTTTATCATATTCCCTATAAATAATACCATGATAATTAACCTCTACTTTTTTATCGCTTTTAGGATTAAAAAGTTCTTGAAGTATAACATTCAAATTATCAATACCATTAATAGATTTATACATAGGAGCAAGTATCTGTAGTTCTCTATCACTAAATCCCTTTTTAATAGCTTTAGAAACAACTTCTTTAACAATACCTATAGTATTATCATTATCACCATTAACAAACAAATAATCATCTTTTTTTAAAAATAATTCTTCTCCAATATTCTTCTCTTTGATATCATAAGCCAAGTTAAGAATATAAGAACCTTCTGTTTGCCTATAAATTTTATTAAGTTTAATAACAGGAATACAATCACTATCAATCAAATCCTTAAGAACTTGTCCCTCACTAACACTAGGAAGCTGATAATAATCTCCAACCAATATAAGTTTAGCATTTCTCTTAATACCTTTTAGTAAAGCCTCCATTAGAAGTGTATCAATCATACTGACCTCATCAACAATTATATACTTTTCATCCTTAGGAGAATATTCATCGGTAGCAAAAGTATTACTATCCTTATCCCATCCCAAATACTTATGAATAGTATAAGCACTTTTACCAGTAGTTTCCATAAGTCTTTTAGCAGCTCTTCCTGTTGGTGCCAGAAGAGCAATATCCTCATTTTTAAGTTTTCCAGCTTCCATAAGTATTTTAACAATAGCCTTAATAATCATTGTTTTACCAGTACCAGGGCCACCAGTAATAATAGTAATATTATTATTAACTCCACTTTCAATAGCTTTTTTTTGAACATCATCATAAACAATATTACTAAACTTCTCATTATCAAGATACTTATTAATATTTGTATGACCAATAACACTCATGTCATTAAGAAAACATATCCTCTCACAAATATATTTCTCAGCCTCATAAAAATTCTTCAAATAATATCTATCTTCAATAATAACAATTTTCTTATCACGAGTAAGTTTAACCATTAAATAATCCAGTTTTTCAGAAGTAATACTTACATAATTAGAAATACCAAAAGATATATCCTCTAATTTCAAATAAGTATCCCCTCTATTAAAACAAGTTTCTTTCATAACATAAATAATAAGTGCTTTAACTCTCCTATCATCATCTTCATTAATTCCCATACCAAGAGCAATATCATCTATCTTTTTAAAAGACATATCATCACTATCAATAAGTTCATATATATTATTATTAACAGTATCAAGAATTTTATTATTGTATTTATTCAAAAAACTAAGTGATTCTTTCATATCAAAACCAAGTTTAGTAAGTTCAATAACAATATTAGAAGTATTCTGATAATCTTTAAGAACATTATAAATCTTATCTATTTTCTTCTCATTAAGTCTAGGTATCAGCTGAAGACAATCCTTATTATCTAGAATCTTATTAACAGTATCCTCATGAAACATATCAACAATCTTTTTGGCGGTAACTTCTCCTATAGGAAACAAATCACTAGACAAAAAAACAACCAACTCATCTTCACGTGTAGGTATAACAATATCAAAAGAATTAACACTAAACTGAATACCATATTTAATATGATTAACAATATCACCATATAAAATATATTCTTTTCTATCATCAAGTACAGGTAAAACACCAGTAATATTAATAATATTATTATCATAATCAATATTACTATCATTAATCTTAAATAAACCAACCATATAACCATTCATCTCATTACGATATATTTGTTTATATAACTTACCTTTAATAAAATTCTTATCCATTATATACCTCTTTTCTTATTAATTATACCAATTAAAAATATCAAAGTAAAGACAAAATAAAAAGATAGAAAATTCTATCTTCTACTATGATTTTGTACCAATTTCTTAACAATAGGTTTATTCTCTTCACTATTATTAGAATCATTTTTTGACTTAGGATAAACTCCATCAATTGTTAAAGCCACCATCTTGGCAATTTCTTCCATAGAAAAGTGACTATTTATATACTTCATATTATTATTTTCCATACAAATAAACGCCTCCTTTTTAAAGCTAAACTATTATAATAAATTTTTTCAATAATGTCAACCCCATTAGCCCATAAAAGACAAAATACAGCATATAAAAGAACTATCAACTATGATAGTTCATAATCAAATTACTAGTTTTATATAAATATTCTATCATTTTATTAATTTTTATACACATTTCATATTCATCACTTATAATTTCTATTTTATACGGTATAGCCATATATGTAAACAAAAGTAATCTTTCATCTTCTTTTAAAGGATAACTTTTCTCATAAAGATGAAATAAATCATCAAAATCAAAATCCAAATAATGATTCTTATAAAAAGAAAGCAAATCATATATTGGACTATCAATTCTACTCTTATTCCAACTAATTAAATATGGCTTCTCATTTTTTATATAATGATCAAGATTAATATTATTATGAATATTAACAACTCTCTCATTTTTATTATTATCTATTTTTTTATACCACTCTTCAAGATTATGCTTAGCATAATAAATACTACCAAAAATAATATTAATATTTCTAGCAATCAAATATCCAGATGGTGACATATAAACTTCTTTTTCAATCATCGTAATAAGATCATTATAAAAATTATTTAAATATTCTAACTCATCAGATATATTTTCATATATCTCCTTATTTTTATCAATATCAATTTCTCTATAAAAAGTTGTCTTACTATGAAGTAATCCTAATAGATGCATAATATCAGTGGCCTTTTGTTCACTAGGTTCATAAGTATCTTCTAAAAATGGATAAACCTCATATAAATTATCTATTGTAATTGGTTCAGGAAAATAATCAAACGATCTAGATTTTAAATATTTATAAACATTATTCAAATCATTATTCTTCTTTTTCTTAAGAACAATTTTATCATCAATAATTCTAGTATTATTTTTAATAGTAATTTTATTTATAGGAATATTATATTCACTAGCAATTTTTCTAACATAATTATTCACTAGTTTTTGGAATAATTACTTTATCACCAGGTTTAATACTAGTTATATCATTATAATTTTCTATATCTTCTTTAGTAACCCCATATAAAGAAATAATCTTATCCATAGTATCCTCTTCCTTAACAATATAAACATAATAAGTAGTATAAGTTTCCGTATTATCTAAATTAGAAAATAAATCATTAGCAAAATCATCTACATCATTACGTTCAATATCACTATCATTCATAATGGCATCGTCATTCTTAATTTTTTCAGAAGTATCTTCTTCTTTTTCTATCTCTATATTTTCATCATTTTTACTATCACTTTTTGACTCCATCATGATATTTCTATCTTCTTCCACAGGCTCATCTTCTTTTTGAACATCATTCATTTCATTATCAGATTTATCTTCCTCTGTTAAAATATTATTATCCAAAGAAGTATCCGGTAAATATTCAGCCTCTATATATAAATCAATATTAACCTTTAAAGTATCCTCATTAATAACATCATAATAAAAATACTCAATATCAGCCTTTACACTATTAACATCATATCTAGGATCAAGAGTAATATCAAATGGCAAATCAAAAGAAAACTTTTCTCTATTAATAGAACCTTCATTCATCTTATAATCACCAGTAATATAAAAAGTACCAGTAACAATACCACCATCTAATATTTCAATTTTTCTTTCTAAAGATATAGAAGTAATATCACTAACTTTAGTTTTAAATGGTAAATCTTTTTTAAATGGTATAATCTGTTTCATAATCATTCTTCCTTTCAATTAAGCATATTCCATATATATAAAAATATACCAAAAAATAGAAACCTAAGTTCCTATTTTCTCTAAAATCCTAATATTTCTTTTAAGTCTTTTTTTATAAAAGTAATGACCATTACCAATACCATTAACAATCATTCTAAGAGTATTAATTTCTTTTCTATTCTTTTCCCTAAATAAATCATCATTTTTACTAATAAGTATCGGTCCTAAATATAATTCCTTATAATTATATTTCTTCTTACCTTTAGAAAACTTAATAATCGTATAAATAATATTTTTATCTTTAACTAAAGTTTCATCAGCAATATAATATCCCAAAGAAACAATATTCTTTCTTAGAAAATATAAATCAGTATTACTTTGAACAATAATATCCTTTACATAAGTAAGTTTATTTCTAGCATATTTAAGCATTCCAACAATTGTATTAGATCCCATACCACTAATAATAATAGTATCAATTTCATCAGCAGTAACAACATCAAGTCCACTACCAAGTCTCGTTTCTATTTTATTCTGAAGATTTAGCTTGTTAATATTTGAAATAGCATTATTTAAAGCATTCTCATTAATATCACTAGCAATAATTTTAATATTATCATATTTCTTAGCCAAGAAAATAGATAAAAAGCCATGATCACAACCAATATCAATAACTTTAGAATTATCATCGACATAATTAGCCACAGCTTCCAATCTAACAGATAACTTATTCATTTAAGAAATCCTTTAATTTTCTACTTCTAGAAGGATGTCTAAGTTTTCTAAGAGCCTTAGCCTCAATCTGTCTAATTCTCTCTCTTGTAACACCAAACATTTGCCCAACCTCTTCAAGTGTTTTACTAGAACCATCATCAAGACCAAATCTAAGTCTAAGAACTTGTTCCTCTCTTTCTGTTAAAGTAAGAAGAACATCACTAATCTCTTCTTTAAGCATTTCATGAACAGTAAAATCTTCAGGAGACATATTACTTTCATCAGGAACAAAATCACCTAAATGTGAATCCTCTTCTTCACCAATAGGAGTTTCAAGAGATACTGGATCCTGAGCAATCTTAATAACTTCTCTAATCTTTTCAGGGGACATATTCATCTTTTCTGCAAGTTCCTCATCAGTAGGTTCCCTATTAAGTTCAAGTGTAAGTTGTCTTTGAAATCTTGACAATTTATTAATAGTTTCTACCATATGAACAGGTACCCTAATCGTTCTAGCTTGATCCGCAATAGCTCTTGTAATAGCTTGTCTAATCCACCAAGTAGCATAAGTAGAAAACTTATATCCTTTAGTAGCATCAAATTTTTCAACAGCCTTCATAAGACCAATATTACCTTCTTGTATTAAATCAAGAAAAAGCATTCCTCTACCAACATATCTCTTAGCAATAGATACAACAAGTCTTAAATTAGATTCAGCCAATCTATTTTTGGCCATTTCATCACCTTCGGCGATTTTTTTGGACAATTCAGTTTCTTCATCTAATGAAAGCAAACTAATCTTACCAATTTCCTTAAGATACATTCTAACAGGATCATTAATAGTTAATTCTTTAGCAATACTATCATCTTTTAGGATATCTTCTAAATTACCACCATCATCCTCTTCACTATCATCATCTAAATCACTCTCAGATATAACACTAATATCATTTTCCATAAGAGCATTATAAAGTTCATCAAGTAAATCACTACTTACTTCAAGTCCTTTTAATTCTTCTGCTAACTCTTCATATGTAATAAAGCCAACTTCTTTACCTTTTTTAATAAGTGTTTCTTTTCTTTGTTCAAAATCTTTAACTTCTGATATCATTTTTTCACTCCCCTTATCTTCATAATTTCTAAAGAAATCTTAGCTTGCTTTAACGGATCTTTTTCTTCTTTTAATTTTTTGTTTAAATCATTTATCTTCACTTCTTTATGATACTCATTTACAACAAAAATATAATCTTCAATTTCTCTTTCTTGAAAGTCATCTTTGATATTCATAGCAAAAATATCTTTTAAAGTCTTAAGTATTTCTTCTTTATCAGATATATAACTAATAAAATCAGCGACATTTATTATACCATATTTATGAAAATAGTAAATAATTTCATTAGATAATTCCCTAATATTTTTATCAGGAAAATACCCAACTCTCTTTTCTACCATATTTATAACTTTTTCATCTTTAAGCATATAATAAATAAGATAACACTCAGCTTGTCCATATCTATTATATACTTTTTTAGGCTTATTTACCTTAACATAACTATCTTTATTATTATTATCATTTTTAAGTTTCTCATATTTATTAACTAAATTATCATAATCAATATCAAAACTAGTAGCCAACTTCTTAAGATTAAGTTCTACTACAATATCATCTTTCTCATATACAAGTTCTTTTAAAGCAGAATTAACATAAGAAGATATATCTTTAATATTACCAAAATCTTTATTCTTTTTAAGAAGTTCCATTTTATAATCAATCAAATTAGTAGCATTACTAATTTGATATAAAAAACTATCTTTTCCCTCTTTAATAATATACTCATCAGGATCCATATCATTAGGTAATCTAACGATTTTAATATCAATACCAGTATCTTCAAGTAATTCTATTGCGCTAATAGTGGCCTTTTCACCTGCACTATCGCCATCAAAGCATAAAATAACATTATTAGTCATATTCTTAATAATACTTTTATGATCACGAGTTAAAGCAGTTCCCATCGTAGCAATACAATTATTAACCCCAATAGTACTAGCCCTAATAACATCCATTTGACCTTCCATAATAATAACACTATCATTCTTCTTCAAATGTTCTTTAGCAATATGATAATTATATAAAATCTTACCCTTCTTAAACTTATCAGTTTCTTTAGTATTAATATATTTAGAAGTATCTTTAGTATTATATATTCTACCAGAAAAAGCAACAGGATTACCAGCTAAATCGTATATAGGAAACATAATTCTATTAATAAAAATATCATTACCATTATCATTAGTAAGACCAACATCAATAAGTTTATCAATAGAATAATTCTTATTCTTTAAATAATCAGTTAAAGATAATTTTTGAACAGATAACCCAATTCCAAACTTCTTAATAGTATCTCTATCAATATTTCTATTTTTCAAATACTGAATAGCATTCTTACCCAAATTAGTAAACAAACTATTCTGATAAAATTTATTAGCATTATCATATATATCAAAGTATTCATCTCTTTTACTATTACCAATATAAGTATTATTACCAATACTAATACCAGCCTTCTCTCCAAGTAATCTAACTGCATCACTAAAAGATATCTTTTCAAAATCAGATACAAAAGTAAATACATTACCAGTAGCACCACAAGAAAAACAAGTAAATATCTGTTTTTCAGGACTAACACTCATACTAGGAGAATGATCATCATGAAAAGGACAAACTCCAATATAATTCTTCCCTTTTTTTGTGAGATTAACATATCTAGAGACAACATCAACAATATCAGTCTTATTTCTTATTTCATTAATAATTTCATTACTGATATAAGCCATAATCTCACTTCCTCACAAAAAGCCAATATAATTATATAACAAAAGTAATATTTTGTAAAGAAAAATCAAATTTTATACAATCATCTAGCATAACCATATACCTTACCATTTTCTAAAGATATTCCCTTATAATAAAAAAGTTCATCTATTGTAACAAATTCATACCCATTATCCTGAAGAATTGGAATAATATTACTAAGAGCATTAAGACTAGCACTATAAATATCATGCATAAGAATAATATCACCATCACGTACCTTATTAACTACTCTACTAGTAATCCTCTTAGAATTATGATACTTCCAATCCAAAGTATCAATATCCCATATAATAATAGGCATATTAGCCACTTTCTTAATTTTATTATTAACAGAACCATAACTAGGTCTTAATAATTTAGGCCTTTTTTTCGTAGCACTATATATAACCTCACTAGTATCCTCTATCTCACTTCTAATCTTATTCTCATCATATTTAGTAAGTAATAAATGATTATACGTATGATTGCCAATCTCCATACCACTATCAGCCATCTTTTTAAGAATATTCTTATTATTTATTGCCCTACTACCAAGAACAAAAAAAGTAGCCTTAATATCATATTTATTAAGAACATCAATAACCTTACTAGTATTATAATTAGGACCATCATCAAAAGTAAGAGCAATCATCTTTTTACTCTTATCTATCTTCCTATTAATAACAACATCATACTCATAATTAGTCTTATTAATTCTACTAACACTATTATTACTAGTATCAATAACAAAAGAATCACTACCATCACTTACCATATTATCATTCCAAAAATACTTATAGAAGGTTAAATAACACAAATTATCATTATCATATATATCATAATCAATAATAACATTACCATCTATATAACTATCATAATTCAAATAACTACTAATATAATTATCAATATCATCATTACTAAAAAAAGGATAACTAATATCATAATTCAAAGAAACAACCTCTTTATTAATAACATCATTATCACTATCAACAATAAAAATCATTAACGATATAACAATTATTGGTAAAATAAAATACCTAAGTTTCATATAATCACCAATACAATAATATGAAAAAATGACCCCTTTTAGAAGTCACTTATATCTATACCATCAAATTTAACATTAATAAATTTCTTACTCGATAGAAAATCACACATATGTACAAATCTTTGATACTTATCTTTAGGAATAGGCAAAACCTCATTACCATTATAATCCTTATTCCAAATACCCATATGAGAAGCAATAACTCTTGTAATCAAATCAATCTCATCATCATTTAAAGATAATTTATCCTTATTTTCTCTAACATACTCACTAGCAAGTAAAGGATGATCAAACCTTGTATATTTTTCCTTAATCTTTCCACTTTTAAAACCATCATGAAGTACTAAAGCCATAATAATAATATCTTTTTCACTATCTGTAAAATTATTAAGTCCAGGATTATTAAGAAGTTCATAAGCAATACGTGTAGCTACTTTAGTATGTTTAACAAGACCATGTTCAGTAGCGGCAAACTCCGGATGATATTTACCTGTACTAGAAGCAGGTATTTCAAAAAAATAATCAGGAAGACCACTAACAAGTAATATCAAATCATTTCTCTTATTAGTATCTTTAACATAATTATATTCTTTATTAAAATAATCTTTTTTTTCCATACTATTTTCTTATATTAATATCCACAGTTGTATAAGGAATACTAATACCCTCCTTATCAAATCTATCTTTTACCATTCTAAGAACCTTTCTTTTAATAACCACTCCTGTCATAGCCTTACAAGTAATGTCTACCATATATATAATAGCGGAATCACCAAGTTCATCAACACCTAAAAGTTTATAACCTTTAACATTATCAATTTTAAGAATATCTTCTTTCATGCTCTCCAATACCTTTTCAAGCTTATCAATATCAGTATCATAAGCAACATTAAGCTTAATAAATAAATCAGCATCAGATAAATTATAATTAATAACCTCACTAAAAGAAGAATTACCAATAGATTTTACTTCTCCAGAAAAAGATTTAATTTTCGTAGTTCTAAGTCCAAACTCAATAACAGTACCAGTAAAACCATTAATCTGTACAACATCCCCAACAGCATATTTATTATCAAATATAACAGAAGCTCCAGCCAAAACATCCTTTAAAATATCTTGAAAAGCCAATCCAATAACCGCAGCAAATACCCCTATAGAAGCAATAATACTAGTAGTATCTACACCATATAATTTAAAAATACCAAGCACTACAAATATAAGTATTAAATACTTACTAACACTTTTAGCCAAATTAATAACAGTATCTTTTCTTTTATCTTTACCACTAATACTTTTATGTCTAGCACCAATTTTATCAACAACATTACCAATTAACATATTAAGCACAAGTCCTATAGCAACATACACAAAAGGCAAATAAAACTTTTCACTAGTAATAACAGCAATAAACTTTTCCATAAAACAACCTTCTTTCTTAACAAAATTATAACATAAAAATAATATTATTTAAACATTCTAACAATAATTTCATTAGAAATATACATATATTTCTTATCAATCTTAAGATAATCATCTTCTAAAACCAAATAACCATCATTAATCAAATCATAAATATTAAACACCTCATCAATAAAAACACCATATTTATTCTTAAAACTATTCAAATTAATACCATTAAACTTTCTAAGTCCTAACATAATCTCATTTTCCATTCTAATATCAATAGATTCTTCTTCAACGCTTCCCATGTATTCACCATCTAAATACTTAGCCAAATTCTTCGTATTAACCCTTCTTACACCATTAATATAACTAGTACTAGAAAGTCCAAATCCATAATAATTATCATTATTCCAATATACCAAATTATGACGAGATTCATACCCCTTCTTAGCATAATTACTTATTTCATAATGAACATAACCATTATCTTCTAAAATATCTTCTATATATTTATACATTTCATAATCCAAATCTTCATCTATACCATTAAATCCATTAACCTTAAGTAAAGTATTATCTTCAAGTATTAAACTATAAGTAGAAATATGTTTAACATCTAACTTCAAAGCCTTATCAATATCCCTTTTTAATATATTAATATCATTATAAGCAGCATAAATAATATCAATATTAACATTATCAATATATCTCTTAATTAAATTAATTTTATCAAACGCCTCTTTCTCAGTATGCCTTCTACCAAGTAATTTAATAACATCATTATCAAAAGATTGTACACCAATACTAATTCTATTTACTCCATATTTTTTCATAATATTAAGTTTACTCTCAGTAATAGATTCAACATTACCTTCTATAGTAAATTCATAATCACTACTAAGATTAAATTCTTTAATAATATCAAATAGCATAACAAGTTCATCATCATCTAAACAACTAGGAGTACCTCCTCCAATATAAATAGTATTAACTTCTTCCCCTTTATACCTATCAACAATCTCATTTCTTAAATTATTTAAATAACTTTTAATATATTTCTTATTATAAAATATCTTACAAAAATCACAATAAGAACAAATACCATTACAAAAAGGAATATGAATATATATAGACATATTTAATCACCATCTATAGAATACCATAACAATAATTAAAATACAAGGAATAAAATAACAATAATATATCATACTAATAAGGGTGATAAATATGAATAACATAGATATAAGACAATACATAAAGAATAATTTCAAAGATGATAATATTGAAGATATAAAATCATCTATTGAAGACTCTATATCTTCCAAAGAAGATGATCCACTAATAGGTTTAGGAGTATTATTCGAAATACTATGGAATAACTCAACTAAAGAACAGCAAACAATTATATTAAATAACATAAAAAAAGGTATGTAACAATAAACTGAACCCCATTTTTTGGACATAAGAAGCGAGGTTCATATCACAATTACATATCCTTTTTTACTATAAACAATTGCATAAGCATATTACCATCACCATTACTAGTTTTAATAGCATTATCAATATCAGCAAGTTTAGATAAATATTTAACTAAATCACTTTCACTATAATAATAACTATCACTAAGTAAATACTTAACCCTATATACACTCTTAAACTCTAATATTTTAGCAATTTCATCATTAGATTTACCACTATTATATAATCTCTTAACCTGGTATAAAAGTCTAATTTGAGCAGCTATAATAGCCACTATTTGATTAACATCCATACCATTATCAATAAAATTATTATATAGTTTAATAGCCTTTTCATTATCATTTTTAAGTATACAATTAACAAGATCATATATAGAATCATCTATATTTTCCACCGTAAGTAAATCAATATCATTTCTATTAATAATTTTATCATTAATCTTATATAACATAAGTTTATCAAGTTCATTAGTAACATTATTAATATTATTACCTACTCTATTAATAAAATAAACAACATCTCCATTATTAATTTTATATCCATTATCTTTTAAATAATTATTAACATAATCATTTAAATAATTATCATTAACTTCTAGTTTCTTAACTATACCATACTTCTTAATTAAATTAACTATCTTTTTCCTACTATCTATAGAATCACTATTACATACAAATACTAAATAACTATTAGAATTATAACTATCAAAATAATTCTCAAGTAAATTAATATTAGGAATATTCTTCTTATCTTTAAAATAACTATCCATATTAATAATAATAAATTTATTTAAAGAAAACATCCCAATAGTAGAAGCCTCATTAATAATACCATCAATATCATCTATATTATAATAAATAATATCAGTATCACTAATATCAAGTTTCTTTTCTAAATCATTAATTTCCTTATTAAGTATTGCACCATCACTACTATATAATAAATAAAAGTTTTTCATTCTATATTATTTTCCTTACAACTATATCCTTTATCTTTATAATAAGTAAGTAATTCTTCTAGTTTACTAGGCATAAAATAATCATTAGAAGTATCTATTTTAGAAAATAATCTATAAGTATAATTATCATCATCAAACTTATAAGTATCTCCCTTTTCTATATATTGATAAAAATAACTATTATCTCTAAATTCTTTATAATAATCAGTATCATTAAATACATAATCTGAAGTAATATTAATAGTAGAAATAACATTTTTTGAAGTAAATACAAGTTCTACCTTTTCATTAATATTAGCGGGTAACTTCTCATGTGTATAAGATTTAGTACAAGTATATTCTTTATTCTTACCTTTTAATATTTCTGGATTAATAAAGAAGAATAAAGCTACCACTATAATAAATAATATCAAAAATATATATCCAATAGAAACACGTTTCTTAGTTTTATCTTCTTTTTTAGTTACTTTAACCTTAGGTATAGTTTTATCATATAATTTATTTATATCAACATCAAAGCTAACAGGAGCATCATCAATAATTTGTATACTATCAATATCTTTAAGTGAAATAATTTCATAATTATCTTCATTCTTATCAGAAAGAATATCAGTAGTAAATTCCTTAACACTATCCTCTTTAGTATCTTTAGATAACATAACAACGAGTTCATTATTTCTAACAAATATAGAGCCATAATAAAGTTTATTTTTCTTATTTACATCATCTATATAACTATATATAACATATTTATTACCACTTTTAACACTTTTAAAAGCTCCATAAACATTAACATACATAACTTCTTTTCCATAAGTAAATTTATAATCATTAATTCTAATTTTCTTTCCTATCATTATAAATCCTCCTAATAATATTATATAATAAATAAAATAGTTAGTAAAGAAAAAAACAGATTATTCATACTTAATCTGTTCAGTAGTAATATAAAACTCTCCAGCAAAATTCTTTCCTTGTTCATAATCTTGATTCTTACCATTATCCTGTAACCATATAAGTACAGTATAAGTTTTAGTTTCACCTGTTTTAAGTTCAAGATTCGAAGCAAGTAAAACTTTTCCACTAGAAGGAATATTACCACTAGAAATTCTATTACCATTAGCATCATATAAAATAAAACCAAGTGCATTATTATCAAACTCATTATTAGTTACATCAATATATATACTAAAATTTTGATCTAAGGTACTATTACTACTAGAAATAGAAAAACTCTTTTTATAAGTAGAGTACTTAGTATTAAGATTAGGCTCACTAATTGGAAGAAGAGCATAAGTATCAATCTCTTGACCATCTATATAATTAATAGCCAAAGTACCAGTTTGAACTTTAGTACTATCATCTTCTTCTTTAGTAAGTAATAAAAAAGAAGTAAAAGTAATACCAATAATCATAGTTATTAAAGTAAAAAATAACAAAAGTAAATAAAAAATATCATTCTTTCTCCTCTTACTATCTTCCATATCATCACCTAGTATAATAATAACAAAAAACATAAAAAAAAGCAATATCAAATTGCTTTTTAAAATACATTATCTACTAGAACTAGCATTACCAGTAATACCTTGATCAGCTCCAACTACATCAACATGAACAGTACCATTAAATACAGCACCTTGTTCTACATCATTAGCTTCGCCTTTTTCATCAAGCCAAATAAATAAACGATAAGTCTTAGTTTCACCAGCACCAAGTTTAGCAGTAGCAGCTTTATCAGCAGCTAATATACCAAAATCACCATTATATACAACACTTAAACCATCTGCAGCAGCAATCTTAGTACCATTATCATTACCAGTTACACCTGTTCTATCAAAAGTAATAAACTTCAAGTTATTAAAACCTTTTTCAGCAGGCTTATTATTTTCAGGATGCTCACTATCAACAACAGCATCTTTTAAAGCTGTAGGAGTAATGTATGCATTAATATCAACAGGATTAGAACCATTATTAGTTAATGTAAAATCATAAGTACCACATACCCTATAATTATTATCATCCATACAAGCAACATACTTCTCATCAGTACCTGTACGAATCTCTCCTGCTCTTCTTACAGTTTCAAGAGCAATTTCTTGAGTAGAAGGAATAATATTATCTATAGCAATATTTTGTCCTTCTTCATAAACTATTTGTACAGTAGCAGCTTGAACTTTTACAGCATTCTCATTACTTCTAGCATTAAGTGAAAAGTATGCAAATGATGCTCCTATTATAGCAACAATCAAAGTAAGTATACCAACAATTCCTAAAAATATTCCTCTCTTATCTTCTTTTCTATTTTCATTATCCATAATAACTTCTCCTCTCTACTATCATATTAATGATAACAAAAAATAAAAATAATTGCAATAGATTTATATAAAAATAAAAAAATAGTTTACAAAAACTATTTTAAAAAATCATCAAATTGATCCTTAGCCATAAATCCAGTATATCTCTTCACTTCCATACCATCTTTAAATAAAATAACAGTAGGTATAGACATAACTCCATATTTTCTAGCAATTTCAGGATACTTATCAACATCAATCTTAATAAAATTAAAATCATGTTCCTTTTCTACATCTTCAAATACAGGACTAAACATCTTGCAAGGACCACACCAAGTAGCATAAAAATCAACAACGGCCTTATCCCTAATCAAAGATTCAAAATCATTCCCATAATGTATTAAACCCATAAATCCTCCTATTCCAATATTTCCTTATTATTAATATGTAATTTATTTCTATCAACTAATTTCCTAGCAGACTCTTTTGTAAGTACCTTCTTATCAATCATAAGTTTAGTAATCTCAGTATTAATTTCCTCATTATTCTTATCTTTCCTATTAATAACAATATTATACACATTATCATATATATCTATCATTTCACTAGACATAGAAGATAATATAGGTGTTTCATCAAGCATAAAATTAACCATTCTAGACTCTCTAACAAAAGGAATATTAAATATAGGTAAAGTAAGAATCACAAGAACAATAAATATATATACATAAGATTCAAGAATACCAACAAAAATACCAAGAATTTTAGATGGAATACTAAGTATAACAGTAGCTTTAAGTATTTTTTCAATAAGACCAGTAACAACAAGTACAGCTCTCAAAATAAAATACAAAGCAGCAAATATAATTAGAAAAGCAATAATTTCATAAAGTAAAATATTTATAGCATCAATTCCCTTTATAAAACCACCAAAACTAAAAAATGGTAAATTCTCATACATAATAGTAGATAAATTATTTTTCAAAGTAAAAGATAAAATAACAATAACAAACATTCCAATAAAATCAGTTGTCTTTTTTATAAACCCGGCTTTAAATCCTTCAACAGCTCCAAAAGCCAAAAGTATAATAATAACAAAATCCGCTACATTCATAATACATCCTCCTATGAATATTATATACCAAATAAATAAAAAAATAAAGAATATAATCCTAAAATTATATTCTTTACTGTATATATAAACTAAACCCCACTATTTTGACTATTATCATTATCATCATTAACCACTTCAAATACCATACTATCGCTAGAATCAAGATAATCATTTTTATAATGTACATCAAATTTCTTCCAATTAGTATTAACCTCAAAAGCAAGATATCCATTAGCCTTTTTGCCAACAGCCAAATTACCACCTATTTCTTCATAACCATCAATCGTACCAAGTATCACTGATTCATCAATAGCGGTATCATCCACATAACCATCAAAGTCATAAGCAGAAATATATACATCTTCATCACTAATATTCTCCACAGTAAAGAAAAATACCAAATATTCTTTACCATCCTCCGGAACTCCAGAAAGAACACCTTCAATTTCAGAATATGTAAGTGCATTATTCAAAGTAATTTTAAGTTCATTATCAGTTAAAGTATCACCTATAGTACCACGAGCAGTAACAAGATTATCAACATAATCTTTAATATCAACACCATTTTTTTCAACATAATTAATACCAATAATACCAATAACAACTAATACCAATATAGGAAGTATAATAACACAACCAACTACAATTAAGACAATAGCCCAAGTAGGAAGCCCTTTCTTCTTATTACCTTTATTATTACCACTACCATTAACCATAGTACCACACTTAACACACATAGCGGCATTTTCTGGAAGTTCATTTCCACAATTAACACAAAACTTAGCCATATCCTCACCTCTCTAGTTTAATTATATAATACCAATAAAAAAAATACAAGAAAAAGAGAAGAAAACTAAATATTTTCCTCTCTTATCTGCTCAATAATATTATGCTTTTTAATCTTACTAGAAGAATACATCATTGTAAGAAGAACAATTATAAATACCGAAACAATAGATATAATAATAGCCTTCCAAGGAATAATAATTGTACTTATACTCACCATATCAGCAAGTGAATAATGAATAAGAATAGTAACCCCTATACTAACAGGTAAAGCGAATATAAGTGACTTCATACCAAAGAATAAACTCTCAAAGAATAACATCTTATTAAATCCACCTCTAGTAAGACCAATGCTCCTAAGAACTGCAAATTCTCTCTTTCTAAGTGCCATACTAGTAGATATAGTATTAAATACTGAAGTTACTCCAATCAAAGTAACTAAACTAATAAAACCATACATAAGTATTTTAACAACCAATATTAAATTATTAGTCTGTTTCATAGATTCTTTAATATTCATATAATTAACATTATTATATTTATCTAATTCTTTAGTTAATTTATCAATATTATTAGTATTATCACTTATAATATTAAACTGTGTAAAATCAGTACCACCATCTAATATACTATCATATAATTTCTTATTAACAATAAGTTTAAAATCATCCATATAAGAAAACTCTTCAATCAAATCAAAAGACTTATTAGTAACGAAAATATTATTTATATTCTTATTACAATATTTAGTAGTATCCACATTCTCCTCATCATCATCAAAATTACATATTTTAACATTAATATCTCCACTATTAATTACTGGAATATCATAATTAACTCTCTTATTATTACCATAACTTACACCCTTAAATCTATTAAGTAAAATAACACTATCTTTATCTAAACCAATTAACTTTTTATATTTATTATAAGAATTATCATCTAGTACTAAAATATAAATATTCTGATATTTTAAATTATTTAAAGCCTTTATACCATCATCGCCATAAGCACTATTATAAAAATCAAGATATTCATCACTATAAGTATAATCACCAATTATAGATAAATTACCAACACTATAAGAAACATATTCTTTAACATCACTACTTTTAACTATCTCATTAATTTTATCCAGTGCTTCTTTATTATTATCATCGCCAAAATAACTAATTCGATAATCATAAGGCACTTCACCCATCACACTACTAGCAGTATTTAAAGTATAATTCATATATGAAGAAAAAGAAATAAATAAAACAATACTAATAAACAAACTAACAATAGTAACACGATACTTCTTTTTATTTCTCTTGATATTCTTAAGAGCAATCTCTCCTTCAATTCCAAATAACTTTAAAACAAGCTTACTTGTTCTAATTTTCTTTTTATTAATTTTAATATCATCATTCTGTCTAATAGCTTCAATTGGAGAAACCTTACTTGCTCTTCTAGAAGGGATAAAAGCTGATACCCCTATAACAATAATCATAAATATTACTGAAATAATAATAAATAAAGGATTAGTAACAAGATGTAATTTATATTCTAACATATCACTAATTAAATTATTAATAATAAGTATAACACATCCAATACCAATATAAGCACCAAGTATACCAAGTATAATACCTATTACCCCTACAACTACAGCTTCAAAAAACACCGTATGAGATAGCTGTCTCTTCGTAGCACCTATACTAGAAAGTAATCCAAATTCCTTCTTTCTTTCCATTACTGAAATAGCAAAAGAATTATAAATAACAATAATACAACCTATACTAACTAAAGATAGCATAATAATCATCATACCACCCATAGAGGACATAACATTACCATAAGTACTTTCACCATATAAAGCAAGTAAAGTACTATTATAGTTAATATCACCATTATAGTTTAATTCTTTGGCTAGTTCTTCAGACTGTTTAATAATATTTTTATTCTTATTAAACATAACATATAAGTTTACATTTCCATTGTCACTATTTACATCAACTGTAAAGGCTGTATATCCAGAGGCAGAATAACTTTCAAAATTACTTCTATCAACTATACCAACAATTTTATAAGTATGAGTACCTTCATTAGTAAGAAACTCACCATCAACAAGTTCACTATTAGCTAAAGTAATATTTCCATCTATATTCCTACTTCCATAAGTAAAAGTAACAATATCTCCTACTTTATAATCAAGTCCCCCATTAGTTATAACATGATTAGATATAACAATTTCATTTTCATTCTTAGGAATATCTCCTTCTATTAACTTAAGTTCATCAAAATATTCCCTATTTACACTAGTAATATACATATAAGGCTTATATTCATTACTAGATTCAATTTTACTAAAACCAATAGGTTTTTCATAGAAGTAAGTAAAATTCTTATTCTTAATATCATTAAGTTTTATTAAATCTACATCATTATACTTAGCCTCATACTTACCACTATAACCTATAGTATCCCTAATCATCAAGTCTTGAAAAGAAGAAAAAAGTAAACCAATACCAACCATCAAAGCAGTAGATAAAATAATACCAATAATTGTAACAATTGTTCTTTTTTTATTAAGACGTAAATTCTTAATCGTCAATCTATTTAAAATACTCATTTTATCTTCTCATCCTTAACAATATGACCATCTTCTAAAGTAATAATTCTATTAGCCTCCTTTGCAAGATTCATATCATGTGTAATCATAATAATAGTTTGATGATATTTTTCATTAGAAAGTCTAAGTAAATCCATAATCTCTCTACTAGCCTTAGAATCCAAATTTCCCGTAGGCTCATCAGCAAGTATTATATCCGGTTTAGAAATAAGTGCCCTACCAATAGATACTCTTTGTTGTTGTCCCCCAGATAATTCATTAGGTAAATGATTAACTCTTCTCTCTAGTCCAAGTATATCTATAAGTTCCTTTAAATATTTTTTATCCACTTTCTTACCATCAAGTAATATTGGTAAAGTCATATTCTCTTCTACATTAAGAATAGGAATTAAATTATAAAATTGATAAATAAGTCCTACTTTTCTTCTTCTAAATACTGCTAACGCATCATCTTTTTGTTTAAAAACATCAATATCACCTATAATAACTTTTCCACTAGTAGGTTTATCAACAGCACCAAGAATATGTAATAAAGTAGATTTACCACTTCCACTAGCACCAACTATAGCAACAAAATCTCCTTCATCAATAGAAAAAGAAATATCATCAAGAGCCTTAACCAAAGTACTACCTTTACCATAATTTTTACATAAATTACTAACCTCTAATATTTTCATTTTTTAATCCTTTCTATTATCTCATCATAACTAATACCCATCTTAGTAAGTTCATCAATCTTTTCTCTAATAATACTAATTTCTTTATTAATCTTCTCATCAGTAGCCTTCTTAGTATTCTCTGATATAAAAGTTCCCTTAGTACTAATAGTAGTAATAACACCTCTATTTTCCAATATATCATAACTCTTCTTAACAGTATTAGGATTAATACCCAAATTACCAGCCATTTCTCTAATAGAAGGAATCTGAGTTTTCTCTTTTAAAATACCCAAAGCAACATATTTTTCAATACCATCAACAATTTGTTCATATATCGGAATTCTACTTTGATAATCCAAATTAATCATAATCTGTCTCATAAAATCACATTCCCCCATACTCAGCTATATCATCAAAGGAAATCTTACTTTTTAATTCATTTAATTCATCAATTTTATTAGTTATAAAAACATTAGTTCCATTATTACTATGAATATTAATATAACCATACTCTTTATTAATATCAATATCATTATCAATATTATCAATAATAAACTTACTAATTTCTTCATATAGTTCATTATCATAAGAACAATAATGATTATCTATATAATAACTATATATACTGTTTTCATTATCAAGTTTATTAAACATCTTCTTAGTATTATTATTATAATATCTCAAAATACCAAGTTCTAAATTCTTATCACCACTTACATTAAATTCAATATTCCTTACATTAAAATTATCATAAATATAAAGTGAAACATCAAATAAACCATCATCAGTATTACTACCAAAAATATTCTTATCATTTTTATATTTATTAACAATCATATCAGAAAGATTATTATTATCTATACCAGTATAACCATCAATATATTCAATAGCAAAAACATTATTATTCTTATATTTACTAAAGCCCTTCATAAAATCTTTATCATTAATAAGAATATTATTAATATAATCATAATTATCTTTAGTAGTATAAATAGTAAATTTATACATACTACCATTTACTTTAGTTTTAATATTATAACTATAAGTATAATTATCTAAAGAATCAGCATCTAAAAGTAATGATATACTATTATTAATTACTTCAATATTTTTAGTACTACCAATCACCATACCATTATCATCTAAGAAAGAAATCTCTTTAATATCCTTGGCATTAATATTAATCTCATCATCATTAGTTAAAGTTCCAACAAAAGCAACTATACCACCAACAACAACCAAGCAAACAGCCATCTTAAAGAAATTAGTAACTTTTTTTCTAGTAATTAAATCATATATAATTAAATACGCAAATATAAGAACAAGTAATAAAACAATAGAAAAAAGATCATAACTAGATAAACTAAAATTCTTAATAATAACATATGAAAAACATAAAATCGGAATAGTAGTTAACGTTCTAACCAGTATATGTATTTTTTCATTTTTAAATGAAGTCCCAACAACTTCAAATTTTTTAATATTAAATAATACCATTCCCACTATAATATATATTATACTTAGAAAGACCATCTTAATAATAGATTTATTAATATTACTATCGCCTTCAATTCCAAATACAGTAATTTTAATAAGCTCATAAGGCATAGTATAAGTAATATTATCATACTTTTTTATATTCGTAGTATAAATATTATTCTTCCTATCCACTTCACACTTAACATTATCACAATAATAATTTAAAGGCTTACAACTATCATTTATGCATTCAATCTTAATAGGAGTATTACCATAATAAGAAAAATCATTAGAATTAATAAATGTACTAATAAATGGAATTAAAAACATAATAAGTAAAGTAACCACTATTGATGTAATCTTATTTGAAGATACACTAACAGCAATATTAGTACAAACAAATACAAATATATAAGAAATAGAATATATAAATAAAATATCAAATAACATTCTATAAGAAATTATAATATTACTATATATTAAACTAATAAGTAACATAATTACAAAATTAACAATCTGCATAATAAATATAATACAAATACCACCAATAGTATTAGTTAAAAATATTTGTTTTTTATTAATAGGCATCGATAAAGTAAAATCAATAGACCCCTTTTTATATACAAAGCCAAACAAAGTAAGCGAAAGAATAACTGGAATAATATACATACCAAATAAAACAAATCCAGATATTTCATAAATATTAGGCATAAACTTTGTACCATCACTACATTTCATAAGAAGAACAATACCATTAAGAATAGGAAGTAACAATATACATAAAAGAATAATAGCCTTAGATTTTTTAATATTTTCTTTTAAATAATTAAACTTAAACAAATTTGTTAAACTCATATCCTAATGCCTCCATTTCATAAATAAATACTTCTTCCAAAGTAAGTGGAAGATAATCAAGTATTAAAGGTTTCATCTTCTCTAACTTCTTTTTACTCTTACCATCGTTGTCTTTAATAATAATCGTAGCCACACTCCCCTGCTTTTTAAAACTCAAAATTTCAAAATCTTCAAAATCTTCTCTATCAAAATTCTTCTCAAAAGATATCTGAACTTTAAACATATTTGTCTTAATAGTATCTATATCACTCTCAAACAAAATACCACCTTGATACAATAAACCAAGATTATCACAAATATCCTCAAGTTCCCTAAGATTATGACTAGTCATAACAATAGTAGTTCTCTTCTTATTCATTTGTTTAATAAGAATTTTCTTCATAGTATTTCTAATAACTGGATCAAGTCCATCAAAAGTTTCATCAAAAAACATATAATCACAGTTAGTAGATATAGCACATATAAGTGCACATTGCCTTTTCATTCCTTTAGAAAATGTACTAATCTTCTTATCTAGTTTAAGATTAAGTAAAGAAGCTAACTCTTTAAGATAATTCATATCAAAATCCTTATACATTGCTTCATACCATTTAGCAGTATCCATCAAAGTATAACCCGGATAAAAGAATAAATCATCTTGTACAAAAACCATTTTTTGTTTCATAATTTCATTATCATATACTTCTTCACCATCAACAGATATAACACCACCATCAGCTTCATATATTCCCATAATAGTTCTAAGAAGCGTACTTTTACCAGAGCCATTAGCTCCTACCAAACCATAAATAGAATTATCTTTAATATTACAACTAAGATCTTTAAGTACATAATCTTTATCATATTTCTTAGATAACTTATCTATTTTTATCATATAAAAATCTCCTTTCACCATCAATATATTATTGTACTATCTGCACTAGTACAATTAAATCATACTACACAATTAAATCTTTGTCAAGAAAAAAATAATATTTACTTAGGTAATTACCCTATACACAAAAGACATAGTATCATAACCTATTTTAGGAGGAAAAAAATATGAATAATTTTAACGATTATTATAATTATTTAAATAACTATAATGATATGAACTTTATGACAAACCCAAATACCATGATAACTGATATGAACTATCAAAATATGTTTCCTAATAATTATATAACACCAAATACAAGCACAAATAACAATATTGCAGACTCACAAATAGGATTCAAGAGAGGAAATTTATTTAGTAATCTATATGATGAATACAAAAACTATAAACCACAAGAGTTAAAAGTCTCAAATGAAAGAGAAGATTTAATACTACAAATAGATGAAAATAGATTTGCTATAATCGAATTAGGACTATACTTAGATCTATATCCAAATGATATCAATGCCTTAAACAAATATAATAGTTATTTAAAGAAAGAGAAAGAATTAATAACCATCTATGAAGGTAAATATGGACCAATGACTCTAAATAGTCAAGTTCAAACAAATACTTGGTTATGGAATAATTCACCATGGCCATGGGAGGTGCAAAAATAATGTGGAAATACGTAAAATCATTAGAATATCCCGTTAACATCAAAAAGAAAGATTTAAAAATGGCCAAATATCTCGTAACGCAATATGGTGGCGCAAATGGAGAATTAGCAGCAGCTTTTCGTTATCTAAACCAAAGATATACCATGCCAGATGACAAAGGAAAAGCACTCCTAACAGATATAGGAACAGAAGAATTAGCCCATGTTGAAATGATATCAGCCATGATATATCAATTATTAAATGGTGCCACTTTAAAAGAATTAAAAGAAGCTGGATTGGCATCCCATTATACCGAACATGGTTATGGACTATATCCAACAGATTCAAATGGCGTTCCATTTACAGTATCATATTTCGCTACTACCGGAGATCCAATAGCAGATTTATCAGAAGATATGGCAGCAGAACAAAAAGCCAGAGCCACTTATGAAAATCTGATTAATTTAACAGATGATCCAGATGTCATAGGACCGCTACTATTCTTAAGACAAAGAGAAATAGTTCACTTTACCAGATTCAAAGAACTATATGATGAATATAAAAGTAAAGGAATAAAATAAATACCTACCTATCTAGGTATTTTTTTTACACAAAAAAAGAAAGAAGTTATTTCTTTGCATCAAACTTCTTTCTAGCTTCAGTATTTAAAATAAATTTTCTAAGTCTAATATTCTCCGGAGTAATCTCAACAAGCTCATCACTATTAATATAATCCAAACAATATTCCAAAGTAAGAGGTCTAGGTCTCTTAAGTACAACAGTATGATCAGAACCAGATGCTCTAGTATTAGTAAGTTGTTTTCCTTTAACAACATTAACAGCCAAATCATTTTCTCTATTACACTCACCAACAATCATACCTTCATATACTTCAGTACCAGGTTCGATAAACATAACACCTCTATCTTCTAATTGACCTAAAGCATAAGCTGTAGCCTTACCGGCTTCAGTAGATACAAGTACTCCAACCTTTCTCTCAGTAGAATTAATATCTTCTATTGGTAAATATTCTTTAAAAGTATGATTAAGAATACCATAACCTTTAGTCAAAGTCATAAAGTTAGTATTAAATCCAATTAATCCTCTAGAAGGAATTGTATAATTAAGTCTAATTAAATTATTAACATTAGACATATTATCCATTTTTCCACCACGAAGTCCAAGTGCCTCAATAACATTACCAACACATTCATCACTAACTTCTATTTGAACATCTTCATAAGGCTCACATTTAACACCATCAATCTCTTTAATAATAACTTCTGGTTTAGATACTTGAAGTTCAAATCCTTCTCTTCTTAAATTCTCAATTAAAATTGATAAATGAAGTTCACCTCTACCAGAAACAGTCCAAGATTCATTACCAGATTCTTCAACTTTCAAACTAACATCCTTCTGAGTCTCTTTAAATAACCTTTCTCCAATCTTTCTAGCAGTTACAATTTTACCTTCTCTACCAACAAAAGGACTATTATTAACCATAAAAGTCATCTTAAGAGTAGGTTCATCAATTCTAAGAATAGGAAGAGCCTTCTCTTTACCAACATTACAAACAGTCTCACCAACAGAAATATCCATAAGACCTGCTATAGCAACAATATCCCCTGCATCAGCTTCATTAATTTCAACTCTCTTAAGACCATCAAAACCAAATAATTTTTGAATTCTAAATTGTTTGATACTACCATCAAGTCTAACACAAGAAACCATTTCATTAACTTTAATAGTACCACTATGAACCTTACCTATACCAATTCTACCAACATATTCATTATAATCTAAAAGTGCAGGTTGGAATTGTAAATCACCATTAATATCAGCCTTAGGATCAGGTATTTCATCAATAATTAACTTAAATATATCATCATAACTTTGACTCTGTGTATTAACATCCGGATCAAGACTAGCAGTACCATTAAGAGCACTAACATAAGCAACCTTAAAATCAAGTTGTTCTTCACTCGCACCAAGTTCAATAAATAAATCAATAACTTCATCAAGTACTTTATCAACTCTTGCAGTAGGTTTATCAACCTTATTAATAACTACTATAGGTTTAACTCCAGCTTCAAGAGCCTTCTTAAGAACAAATCTCGTTTGTGGCATTGTACCTTCATAAGCATCAACTAAAAGCATAACACCATCAACCATATTCATAATTCTTTCTACTTCTCCACCAAAGTCAGCATGACCAGGAGTATCAAGAATATTAATCTTATAACCATCATAATGAATTGAAGTAGTCTTAGCAAGTATAGTTATACCCCTCTCTCTTTCAATATCATTAGAATCCATTGCTCTAACAGCAACTTCTTCATTTTCTCTAAAAGTACCAGATTTTTTAAGTAATTGATCAACAAAAGTAGTTTTACCATGGTCAACATGAGCAATAATAGCAATATTTTTAATTTTCATAAATTAACACCTTCTTTTTTCCACAAGTCATAATTATACCACAAATTATAACTTTTGCAAAGTAATTTCCTAAAAAAAGTAGATAACCAAAAATTATCTACCCATAATCTATATATTTCTTTTTTTCTTATAATCAATAAAATCTAACAAAATCATAACAAAAATATATATACCAGTAATCTTAAATAATATATACATAATACTCTTAGATACAAATATAAGTAATACACCAAGAATAATCGATATAACTGATACAATTAAATTACCAGTTAATTTACGATCAAAATACTTAGTAAAACTACTAGTAGCCATAATAAATAAAAGCAAAGATACAAGTACAGGTAACATCTCTAAAAACAAGAAATCCCCATATTTATATATAAACATAGCCATCCAAGCACACATAACACTAATAATCATACTAGAATAATTTCTTGTCAAATATTCCTTATCCATAATAAAATTAATAATTTGTACAATAGAAATAATAGCAAATATAACTACAAACAAATAATTAATAGTACTAAGAAGTTCATTAGTAGCAAATATAAGTACTAAAGAAAGAACAATACCAAGTAAATAATAAAAGCCTTCACTAATTTCAAATCTCTTAGTATTTTTATTATTGTTTATAACTTCAAGTTTAACTACCTCCTCAGTATTTTTAGTAGCTTTTTTATTAGCATTCTTTTTTTTACCCTCACTACCTTTTTTAGTAGTCTTTTTACTTTCATTATCCTTTTCCATATTAACACCCACTTTCATATAAATAAATTATACAATAAACCAATAACTTTTACAACTTATATATATAAAGTTTACATTACATTATTATATAAACCAAAATCATTCTAAAAAAAGAAAAGAACTAAATTTTCTTTTCTTTCTTTAAATAAGTATTAAGTTTAATATAAGAAATATTTCTACTCATCTCTTCAAAAATATCTTCTAGTAACACATATGTTGGCATACTCTTCATCTCCTTTAATATAAGATTAGCATATAATTCCAAAACTTGCATTACATTCGACAAAACTAGACAAAACTAGATATTAACTTTTATTAATTCTTACCTTAATTTTAGAAGTCTTAGCAAAATAACTTGCTTTAACATCATCACCAGTTACATTTACAGAAACAGAATGTTCACCCTCACCAAGGCCAGATAAATCAACCGTAGCCTTAATAGTTGTAGGATCAATACTATTAAGAACTTCTTTAGTACCCTTAATAATAACCGTTGTCTTAGAAGAATTTTCTCCAATAGCACCAGCTTTCAAATTAGGTCCAAGATTAATAGCATCAATTCGAACATCATTAACTTCCATACTCTCTTCATCACCAAGAGAAACTTTAACAGTTATAGTCTTTTCTGATATTTCTCTAATACCATCAGGCTTAGGAATAACAGCAGTATAAGTCTTATTACTAGATAAACCACTAACATCAATTTCTATAGGTATATAAGATTCAGCATATTTATTAACAACATCTTCATCACCATAAATATTAACACTATCAACAGAAGCAGTAATAGAACTAATAGCTTTACCAAATGCTATCTTATCAATATTCTTAGGAATAACTTTAAGTTTAGCACTACCACTATAAGACTCAACATTAACAGTAGCAGATACAGTTTCAGGAACAATTTCAACATCAACAACATTACCATATTTATCATAAGCAACTAATTTAGCCTTATCAATCTTATTAACACCGGCTTCTTCAATACCACCAACATCAACAAGTGCCTTAACAGTAGCTACATTATTAATATTATGAATAGATTTTTCATCATCAGTACCCTTAATAATAACCTCTTCTTTATCCAAAGTAATAGACTGAATAGATAATTTACTATTAAGTTTATCCTTATTAATAACATCAACAGTAATATTTTTCGTAGCAGATACCTTAGAATATACATTAACAGTAATAGAAGAAGGATCAAGTTTATAATTAACAGAATTAATAGAATTCTTATAACTCAAATCAACCTTATGTGTACCAACACTTAAATTAGATAAATCAACAGTAACCTTACCAGTAGACAATTGTTTAGCCAAATACAAATCCACTGTTCTACCTATTAAAGTAACATCTGCTGTATCAGGAATACCCTCAATAACATAAGCCTCTTTATTATAAGTAGCCTCTACAGGTTGATTAGATAAAACTTCAGCAGCACTATCAATAACAGTACTAGCCTGATTATTAACATAACCATAAAAGAACAATGCAACAAACAATGATATAAAAACCAAAGTATTCTTCTTATTTAGCCATTTTTCAAACTTCCCAGTATTTTTATCAGTCTTTTCACCAATACGAAGTACCAATTTAGTAATAGGAGTTACAAATACTTTATCAATAAAATTACCAATTCCCCTAAAGAATTTTTTAATAACTTTAATAACTTTCTTAAGCTTTTTCATTACTATCATCCTCCGCTTCATCTTCAAATTCATCATCTAAAAGGATTTCTTTTTTAGGCTTAAGTTCTTCAACCAAAATCATTCTTGCATCATCTAACGAAAGATTATAATTCAAATTACCACCAATAGCTATAGAAATTTTACCAGTCTCTTCACTAACAACAACAGCTATAGCATCAGATTCCTCACTAATACCAACAGCAGCCCTATGTCTAGTACCAAGCTTTTTACTAATCTTAGTATTAATACTTATAGGAAAAACAGCCCCGGCAGAAGTAATTTTATTACCTTGAATTATAACACCACCATCATGCAAAGGATTTCTAGGGAAAAATATTGATATAAGAAGTTCCGAAGAAATATCAGCATATAAAGGTTTACTTCTTTCAATATACTCATTCAAACTAATATCTCTCTCAATAACAATCAAAGCACCAATCCTAGATTTTCTAAGATAATCAACCGCTGACATAACTTCATAAACAAGTTTCTCTCTCTCATCAAGAGTAAGTACCTTATGTCTACCTAACAATTGTTTTCTACCTATATGCTCTAACATACTTCTAATTTCCGGTTGAAAGATAATAATAAGTGCCAAAGGACCCCACATAATAACATATTCTAGTAGTAGTCCAATAGTAACCAAATTCAATGTATCACTAATAAACTTAACAATAAGAACAACTAAAACACCTTTAAAAAGCAATACCATTTTAACATTATTTTTAATATTTTTAAGCACATAATAAACAATTATCCACACAAGAGAAATATCAATAAGTGCCCTCAATATAGTTAATATACTATCAATCATAACAAAATCATCCTTTCTATTTAACCAAATAAATAGCCCCTTGTACGCAAAAATAGCAAAGTAATAAAATACCACCAAATAAAAGTAATACATTACTAACAAAACCAGAATTAGAATACACAATCGTTTCATTTTTAGAAGATATTTTATTATCATCTTTTAAACTATTCAAAAAATCATTCTTAGTTATTATACCATATGTTCTATATAACTTTTTATCCTTAATACCGTCATATATCATATTAAGTTTATTAACATCATAATAAGATATTGTAAATCCAAGTTCCTGATAAATCTTTCTATTTTTATCTATATTTTTAGAAGATATATTAATATATGAAATATTATTGTCCTCAATTAACAACTTAATCTTTTTACAAATAAGTTTCCAACTATCATCATTGATATAATCATCTTTTTCAATTAAGTAAAGAGTACTATCAATAATGCGATAAGTAATATAGTCATTAAGTTTATCCCATTTAACATCCTTTTTAGTTGCCATTCTACCTTACCACCTATAATAATTTTAACACGATACATATAAAAAAGCAAGGAAAAAAGAGTAGAGTTCTACTCCTCATTCTCATAAGGTTCTACTCTACTCAAATAACCAATATATACAATTTGTGCATCATCATTTTCCTCAAGACAAGTAATCAAAACAATACACTTTTTTGTAGGATCACAATATATATCAGCATAACCATCTTTCTTTATAACATAACTCTCACTATAAATAAATTTATATAATCTATTATTATCATAGAAGTTAATATCATCTCCAAGTTCCATATCCTTTAATTTTCCAAAATAAGAATAATAATAATTACCATTATGTGAAGCAAATATAATTTTATTATCATCTCTCTTCATAAATTCAATATTATATTTAACATCATTATAATCACTATTAATATCCACTATACCTCGTTTTAAATTAATAGAAGGAATCTCAATAACTGAAGTATATTTATATTCCTCATCATATTCATCATCAATATTATTATCAAAGAAATCCTTAACAGCTTTATCATTTTTAGCGGTATCACCAAAATATCTATAAAAATATCTTCCTAAATAAATAAAACAAGCACCAATAATAAATATACAAAGTAAAACTATTTTCTTATTATCCCCAAAAATAATACAAATAATTGTAAATAAAATAATAGTAATCAAAATCAAAACATTAATAATTCCAATATTAATACCAGTATTAGGAACAACTATTCTTTCATTATATATATCAATACTAACATCATCTTTATCCAATGTAAAATATATATTATCATCTAATACCCTATAACCAGTACTAGCCTCAACCTCTGCTATATAATATTCTCCATAAGGCAAATCCTCAACTATTATTTGACCATTATGATTAGTATATCCTTTATATACAACCCTATCATCCATACTTCTAATCTCAATCAAAGTATTAGCTAATTTAATATTACTATTACTTTCATATTTATTAACAGTAACCTTACCCTTTTTCAAATGATTAAAAACATCAAGTTCATAATTAATAGTTTCAGTATATTGATCTTTATAATTAAGTTCAATATCATATATATCATTATCTATAACATTATTATAATTAGATTTAACCTCTTTCAAATAATAACTTCCTAATGGTAAATCACTATATTTACATAATCCCCCATCATCAGTAACACAACTTTCCACTAAAGAATCCTTATTAAAAATAAGTTTACCATTTTCATATATATCATTCTTAGCATATAATTCAAAATATACACCATCCAAATAAATATCTTTATAATAGAAAGTATCATTATCATATATTACATCTTCACCATATTTATTAACAATAATATTACCCTTAACTCTCTTGTTATAAAAAGGAACCTCTAATAAAATACCATAATCATCATCATTAATAAAATCCGAAGAATCATCAATAGTAAACCTAATACCATCACTATTATACTTATATCCTTCCATATAATCATCAACTTCATATAAAATATATTCACCAGCAGGCAAAGTATCAGGAGTTACAAATACACCATCAGCATTAAGTTCAAATTCATCTATTACTTTAACTTCCGGATATGTAAGCTTAAAAGAAACATATGAATCATTTTGAACATCAAATATTTTAAATTTAATATTACTATTAACAACATTATCAAGCGTATCAATATCTTTCTTAATTATTTTAATTTTAGAAGTAATTTCACTATCCGATAAAAGCTTATATATAGGTCTACTATCAAAAGTATCAATAGTAACCTTAAAATCATCTACCTTATAATAACCCGGAGTAGAATTATCTTGATGAAAAGTATAAGTCCCATAAGGAAGAATAATACTAGCATAACCATCACTATCCGTAACAATAGTATCATATAAAACATTATCATTATTATAAACAATAAACTTAATTCCATCTTCACCAGTCATAATTCCTGTTTCATTAGTACCATAAACTTTAAATAAATCAACTTTTCTCCTTATTACTTCATCATACACAGTAAGACTAATATTCAAATTATCTTTCGTAATATCAACATCATAATCATTATCATCCAAAAGATATCCATTACCTGGTTTAATTTCTTTTACATAATAATGTCCAATTGGTAAATGAGAAATCATTTCCTTTTCACCAATAATAAATTTATCTACCAACACATTATCATTGTTATATAATCCATAAATACTTCCTTTAAGGTTAGCTTCTCCTATTGGCAAATCACTCTCAGTATCATTATCTAGTTTATTTATACTAACACTACCACTAATAAGATTAACTTTAACCTTACTAGTAGGTGTATTAATATCACCAACAGTCATCATTTTCTGTGAGCTTCCAGAAGTATACAGTAGAAAATTATCACTAGTATATTTAGGCTTTTCTAAAACAATTTCACCACTATCAAAATCACTATCAATAATCAAGTTACTACCAGATATTGAAACACCTTTAGTTTTAACATCATATAAATACAAAGTATCATTTTCATCATTAATAACATTACTATCACCTAAAACAAGATCAATTTCCTTACCATCAAAAGAAGGTTTTTTATAATGCTTTCTATATAAATCATAAATTTCTTCTTTTTCCCTTTCAATATAAACAAATGAATCTGGATTCATATTATTAACCCATTTAACATTAGTTCTAATAAGTCTTGTCCAAATAAGTTCTTGCGTAGCCATATAAAACTTATCAGTATGATGGCCAGGATAATTATAACCATAATAAGAGATAAGTTTAATATAATTCAAATCCTCATTATTAATATTAATATTATCAAAAGAATCATATATATTATAATTCATACTACTAATACGCTTACCAATTTCCAAGCAATAAGCTACCTTACCGTTAAAAGAATATTTACTACCTTCCAAGAACCTTGTCCTACCAAGTTCAGCATCATAGTAATAAACATATATATTATCATATCTATCACTAACAAGATTAACTGTATTAGCTTTAACAAAAAACGGAATCATAGTAAAAATAACAGCAATCAAAAATACAATTTTTTTCAATTAAAACCTCCCAAAAAACCGGCCAAAAATTATTTTTTTAAATATATTGCAATTGCACAGAAAGTATAAACTATCATAGTAACAAAGTCAACCTAATTTTTAAAAATATTAAATATCATAATATAAAATACATATTTATCAATATCTCACAAAGTAAATTTGCAACGCTTGTACTCACAAACAAAAGATTGCCAAAAAGAAAAAGAGCATAAGCTCTTAATAATAAATACTATCTAAATTGACAGCAGCTACCACATTGTTCATTAGTAACTGTATTTTCTTCACAACAACTATATCAGAATCCCTGATTGGGATATCTTTTAAATTATTCATTTTTAGTCATTTCAAATATATACATAGAATTATACTGCATAATAATTTATTTTATCAATTGTTTTCAGTTTATTTTGGTTATAATACTCCTGTATGTATATTGTTCACTCTGTGTCCTGTAACATGATTCGCGGAATATTACCAATGAGCAATATTTTCCTCTTGTCTGCAATCATATTCCCTCTCCGTTTACAGTAATACTTCTTCACCAATTTCATCCAGAAAACTGTTCATTTGTTCCAATGTCATTTTTTCTTCCAGTCCGTAAATGATCGCCGCGTCATAGCGTACACGCGGATAAAGTCTGGGCTTCTGGCCGATATCCAGAAGCCGCTGTGTATCCGACAGATCAAGAGAAAGGAGAAACGCACACTGCAGCAGTATTTTCCTTGTGGGGATTCGCTGACCGCCAAACAGTTTTCGTGCATAGGATTCTTCCAGATTCAGCTTTCGCACAATGTCTTTCTTTTTCATTCCACGCTCTTCGATCAAATGCTCAAGATAGAGTCCGACCTCTACCTTGTTTCCTCGTTCTCTTGCAAAATATGCGGCACCCTCTTCTTTTATCATTCCCATGATTTCATCTGTTTCTTTCATTTCTTCTCACACCTCTTTCCTGTTCATATCTCCCTTCTGTCAAAACCCGAGGTTGTATTTTTTTTGATCTTTACCACTATCCGTTATCTGATGACTGATCCATAATTTAAAAGCAGATATGATACTGTTAAGTGTACCATATCTGCCCATTTTAGAACGGGACAAATTTGTCTCTTTTTCTGTTAGTTGACTTACTGACATTCACTGACTGAAGCTTTCTTATGCCAGAATCTCAAAATCCGGTGAGGATTTCAGTTCCAGAATTTCTTTTTTCTGCTTTTCTGTACATTGTACCTGAGCCAGTGTCGGATGTTCCAGTAACGGC
>ERZ839767.494-NODE-494-length-68702-cov-17.007080_pt1 | contig 68702 bp, 48 predicted proteins | sample MGYA00519879_ERZ839767 | MGnify/ENA primary metagenome ERZ839767 (study PRJEB31850, sample SAMEA3708852) | human gut metagenome | biome: human gut; feature: human-associated habitat; material: faeces | place: China | collected 2014 ... | reverse complement strand
CCTTTCAGGAAAGGGCGGAGGCGGGGCATGCCCCGCCTCTTACACCACATCTCTGTGCGCTACCGCGGATTCGTAGCTTCTAAGCGTTTTTGCCGACCGCTCAGATGCCTCACCAACATAATTTGAGTTATTCGGCCTTATCCTATACGAATGGTGCGATCGCAACGTCCTATTCGAATTGATTCAGGTAGATTTATAGGGCTTGGTTGCGAAATTGGGGCGACTATAGCGCTCGATTGCGGTTCAAGGGGCCTTGACTAGTGGTTCAGCTGGCCGAACAACTCGAAAAATGTAGGTGGGCCAACCTGCCGACTATGTGAAGCACGCGTATTTGCTCGTTTTGATGAAAACTAGGGTGCAGCCATAAGGCTGCGCCCTAGTTTACTGCGTGCCGGTGTGCCCAGACGGATTGCGCTGTGCCTGGCAGGCGCTCCCGCAGATGGATCGGTTATTTCGCGAATAGGTTCTTGAGGTTGAACTCGGCTTGGACGGTGCGGAGCATGAGGTCGGTGTCGTCCAAGCCCAGGTGCTGCTCGTTGGCGTCGGCGGCGAGGGTTCCACGGCGGCGCGCCCAGTTCTCGAGCGCGGCTGGGGCGGACTCGCGGGGGAGCGAGCGCACGTCGGCGTCCAGGCTGCGGCAGATCTGGCGCGAGTCGATGACGATGATCTTACCCGCGCGGCGTGCCTCGGCGTAGCCGTCCAGGTGGATCTTGAACCAGCTGTCCTCAAACGCGGCGTTGTGTGCCATGTACGGGTACTTCTTCATGAGCTTGAGCAGCTGCTTCTGCAGTTCCTTGTTCTCGCGGAACGGCTTTTTGCCGTCGATGTCGTTCCAGGTGATGTGGTGGATATTCGACAGCGGTACATCCTCGCCGCGGTAGATGTCGGGCAGGCCACAGTAGTGCGCCTCGGCGTCGTGCGGGATGGCGTCGCTGGTGAGTTCCATGATCTCCCAGCCGACGTTGATGATATAACCGCGTTCGGGTGCACGGCCGGTGGTCTCGATGTCGACACCGAGCACGGTGCCCTGGATGGGCTTGCGGGCGTAGGCCACGCCGAGCGCGTCGCGGTCACCGCGGATCTCGCGCATAACGGACGCGGCGGTGCGCTTTTGCATTTTGCCGATGGCGGCGCAGGTGTCGGCGTCGGACAGGCCGCGCGAGAGCGTCGCGGGCGTCACATTGCGCAGGCGTGCCTCCCCAATCTGGTCGCAAAGGTCGCGGTTGCGGTCGGCCAGGTCGCGCACGGTGGCAAAGTCGAAGCCGGGGTCGTCCTCGGCAGTAAAATACTCGGTCTCGAGCACCTTGAGGGCCTCTTCGCCCTTCTGGCGTTCGGACTCCATGGCACCGTGGTCGCCATAGATAAACATGGGAATAAACGGCTGGCGCTCGTATTCAAGTGCTTGCGAAACGTTCATAGGCTGCTCCTTGGACGGGCCGCGTCGCGCGGCTCGGGGTTACTGAGTTGTGGCGAGATGATAGTTTACCATGGGCAACTATTGGCACCGCGCCCGGGACAACTACAATACCCTAGTTGACCGCTAGGACTTTTACAATGCTGCCGAAAGACACGAAAGGTTCCATCCGTCATGGATTTACTGATTGATATTCTGCTCGACGCCGGCAAGGACACGCTGTCGCTGCTGCCGTTTTTGTTGGTGACGTATCTTGCTCTCGAGACACTTGAGCACGTTGCGGGCGACCGCGTCAACGGCGCTATCAAGCGCGCCGGCGCTGCGGGTCCCGTGGTTGGCTCGCTGCTGGGCATTGTGCCGCAGTGCGGATTTTCGGCCATGGCAGCAACGCTGTACGCCGGCCGTGTCGTGACCTTGGGCACGTTGGTGGCGGTGTTCCTTTCGACCTCCGACGAGATGCTGCCGCTGCTACTTGCCGAGCAGGTTCCCGTGCAGACTATGGCGATGCTTTTGGCTTCGAAAGCGCTTATCGCACTGGTCACGGGTTTTATCGTGGACGCTGCCATTCGCGGCCTGCGCCGTAACGCCCGCGCGCACGCGGCGATTCGCCGTACCGTGCTGGGAACCTCGGCCAACCCGGCCCACGTGAACTGCGCGCACGACGACCACAGCGGCGGTGACATCATCGACGAGGTGGCCGAGGCAGGCGTGAGCGCCGACCACATCCACGAGCTGTGCGAGCGCGACCATTGCGGTTGTGATGAAGACGAGGACGAGCACGAACACGGACATGGCCACGATCACGGTCATGAGGGCGAACATGAACACCATGATGGTCACGGTCACTCTCACTCCCACGAAGGGACGCCTGTCCTGTCGATCGTCCGCAGTGCGATCTCGCACACCGTGCAGGTCTCGGTATTCATTTTTCTGGTGACGCTGATTCTGGTCGCCGTGCTCGAGACGTTCGGCGAGTCCGCGATCGAGCAGTTCCTGCGCGGCAACGAGACACTCGCTGTCCTGGGTTCGGCGCTTGTCGGGCTGATTCCCAATTGCTCGGCGAGCGTGGTCATTACACAGCTGTATCTGGAAGGCGCGCTGCAACTGGCGCCGATGCTCGCCGGCACGCTCATTTCCGCCGGCGTGGGTTATCTGGTGCTGTTCCGCACCAACCGCAGCGCCCGCGAAAATGCCGTGTTCCTGATCATGATGTACGTCATCGGCGCTGGCTGGGGCCTCATCCTCTCCGCCGTTGGCCTCTAAGTAGGCCTAAAAAATGGGCTTCAAATAGCCATGCTCAGCGCCTGCGCAATGCGGCGACGCATGGCATTTTGAAGCCCGTTTTTTGTTGAGCCATGGATTCCGAGCGCTCACACCGCTCAAAACAAAAAGGTAGATTTTAGGCATGTCTCAAAAATCTACCTTGGTTAGTGCAGCAACTCGGTGAGGTTGCGTTTAAAGCGGGCGCGGTCTTCGCTGGTAAATGCTGCCGGACCGCGAGTGCGTCCGCCGGCGCGGCGTACCTTCTTTTCCTCGTGGCGAATAAACAGCTGCATGTCGATGGTTGCTTTGTCGTAGACGCGCCCGCGCACACCGATAGCGGCGGCATCGCGCCCGAGCACCATGCTCGCCAAGCCAATGTCCTGCGTCACGACCACGTCGCCCGCCTGCAGGCGTTCGACAATGGCAAAGTCGGCGCTGTCGGCGCCCACGCTCACGTCGAGCGTCGTGACCCAAAAGCCGCGTCGCGCGTGCTCGGCATCGCGCGGGTCGTCGCGGCGAATGTGCCGTTCCAGGTTTTGCGTGCTGTTGCCGGCGATAACAACGGCGACGCCCGCCCGCCGCGCGCAGTCAATCGACTCGCGCGTGACCGGGCAGGCGTCGGCATCAATAAAGAGCGTCTTTGGCATCTAGCGCACCAGTTTGCCAAACTGAATGGCGCGAACAATGAGCGTCACGCCAAACACCAGCAGCGCGGCACCGCTAAAGATGACGAGCATCTTGGCCGACCACAGCGGATAGATAAACACGAACATGCCCGCGATGATGGAGAGCGCGCCGCTCAGGATGGCGAGGGCGCGGTTGGCGGAAAGCTCGGATTCCAGAATCGACATGACGCCCTCGACGATCCAGCCAAAGCCGGCGACGACCACCACGAGCGTGGTGAGCGTCGCGGTCGAGAAGGCCTGGTTGCGCAGGATTATGACGCCGCCCAGAATGATGAGCAGGTTGGAGATGATGCTCGTAACGCGCCAGCCGGTGGGCAGCAGCGGCTCGAAAACAGCGGTAAACAGCCTGATCGCGGCCGTGATCACAAAGTAGATGCCCAAGACGGTCGTCAGGAAGACGAGGGATTTGGCGGGCGCAAACAGCAGTGCGATGCCGGCGACGAGCGCCAAGACGCCCGTGATGGCGTAAATCCAGCGCACGGCCTTGACGGCCTTGCCTGCCATGCTTTTCTCGTCAAATCCAAACGCGCTCGATTGCTTGTCATCGTTCTTAAAGATGCCCATGATGTCTCCTTTCCGTGCGGCGTAAGCCGTAGCTCTTGCAACCAGTATCGCCCAAGGGCGCCGTCGCGTGGGGCGGGAAGGGCGAATGGGAGCCTCATCTTCCCGAATTGTTACCTTTGTTCCCGTTTGGATGCGGAATATTCAACAGGTGTGGAACATTGCGCCGCTGTGTGTAATTGCCTACGTTTTAGGTTAGATTTTCTTAAGAACAATTGGCTTTTATTGGGGGTCTTATGAACGAAGCAGTTCCCGCAGCGCCGGTAAGCGCAGAATCGATGGCAAAGCAGGGCTGCGAAAAGCTTGGCCTGGACACGTTTGACGCGCTGGTCCGCCGCGCCCGTACGTGCCGCCGTTTTGACGAGTCCATGCGCGTGCCGCGCGAGTTTTTGCTCGAGCTGGCGGAACTGGCGCACCTGGCTCCCTGCGGCGCCAATGCTCAGCGTCTGCGCTTTAACGTGGTGAGCGGTGCAGAGGACTGCGCGCGTGTATTTGACGAGCTTGCATGGGCCGGTGCGCTCAAGGATTGGCCGGGTCCCGATGAGGGCGAGCGCCCGACCGGCTACATCGCGATTCTTGCTGAGCGCGCCGTTCCGGGCAAGCCCGCCGCTCCCATTACCGATGTCGACACGGGCATTACCGCGCAGACGATGATGCTCGCCGCCCGCAGCGCCACGCCCGAGGTGGCAGCCTGCATGTTCAAGGCCTTTACGCCCCACGCGATCGATGCCATGGGGCTCGATAACGACAAGTATGAGCTCAAGCTGATCATGGCGTTTGGCATTCCGGCCGAGACACAGGTGATCGATGCGATCGATTCCAACCCCGACGGCTCCATCAATTATTGGCGCGACGAGGCGCGGGTGCACCACGTACCCAAGCGTCCGCTTGCCGACGTGCTGCTGTAGTTGTGCGTCGTTGCGGTGCAATCCGGCGGCAAAATCACCACAAAGGCTCCTGTCCCCTTTGTGGTGGTACGAGGGGAGGGTGTGTGGCAGATCTGTATTTGGTGCGGCATGGGCAGACTGAGCTCAATGTGCAGAGCATTTTGCAGGGCTGGCACGATTCGCCGCTTACGGCGCGCGGGCGCGAGCAGGCGCTGACGGCGCGTACGGCGTTTGCGGCGCGTGGCGTGGCCTTTGATCATGTGTATTCCTCGCCGTTGGGCCGGGCGCGGCATACGGCCGAGCTTATCGTTGGCGAGGGCCGTTCCATTGAGCTGGTCGATGCCCTGCGTGAGTGGCATTTTGGCTCGCTGGAGGGCACATCAAATCGCGAGATGCCGCCGCAGCCCTGGGGCGATTATCCGGTGGCCTTTGGCGGCGAGTCGGAAGTGCGGCTTCAGTCGCGCATGGTCGCGGCGCTGTCCCGCATCATGGCCAGGCCGCAGCACGACTGCGTGCTGGCGGTTTCCCACGGCTCAGCCTGCCAGGAGTTTCTTGAGTATGTGACTGGCGGGGGAGAGCTACCCGACAACGGTGCCGTGCTTCATTTTGGCTATTGCGACGGGGCGTTTTCGCTCTTGGGTTGGTAACGAACGAAAGGACCCCTATGAATAAAGATCTGTATCTGGTCCGTCATGGACAGACGATATTCAACCTTAAGCGTATCATTCAGGGGTGGAGTGACTCGCCGCTTACGCGGTTGGGTTGCGACCAGGCGGCGCGCGCCGGCATGTTTTTACGTGCGCGCGGCATTGAGCCCGATCATGCCTACACCTCTACGCTTCATCGCACCGAGCAGACTATTGCCAACTTGTGGCCGGGCTTGGCGTACGAGCGCCTGGACGGCCTGCGTGAGTGGTTCTTTGGCGACTTTGAGGCCGAGCGCGTGATGCTTATGCCCGAGCGCCCGTGGCGCGACTTCTATCGGCAGTTTGGCGGCGAGGGCCAGATCCAGGTGCGCACGCGCATGGTGGCGACGCTGACCGATCTTATGCAGCGTCCGGACCATACGTGCGTGCTCGCGGTAAGTCATGGCTCAGCTATCAAGGAGTTTTTGGACCACGTGCGGGGCGCGGCGGCCGACGAGCGCGAACGCGTGCCGGGCAACTGCTCAGTGCTGCATTTTGCGTTTGACGACGAATCCGACACGTTTGAGTTGGTCGAAGTCTTTACGCAGGAGGATTACGCGCGCGAGCTGGGGCTTGAACCGCTTGTAGCGGCAGTAGGCCCGCAGCGCGGGTAGCGCTGGCGTTGCGGCGCGGTTTGCCGGCGAAATTGCTTGATGCGAAAGGGGCGGGGATGCATGCACGGGCATTGCATCCCCGCCCCTTGTTTGTTTGGATGCTGGGTTTTCCAGCTTCGCGTTTGAGTCCGCTAGAACCGTGAGATCTGGTGAGTGAGCAGACCCGTCGGAACCTGCGGCGCGCCGCCGCTGACCTGCGCGGCGGGGAAGAGCGCAGCTACGGCAAAGTTGAACGGCTCTTTGCCGGTGTACGTTCCGGCGGCACGGGCCTCATCGGCCAGAATCTGCGATGCCCCAGCCAGTGCGGCGGCATAGGCGGAGTCACCGGCGAACACGGGGTCGGGTGCCTGATCGAGCATGGCACGGATGGCAGCAACGGCGTCCTCGCGCTTGACCTCCCACACACGGTGCGTAATGCCGGCGGGGTCGGTGACGGCATAGAGCGACGCGCCTTCTTTGGCGGCGCCGAGGATGATATCCATGACGGGCGAGGCTTCGTAGGCGAGCGTTACAGGGCGAGGCTGCACCTTAAGCTCGGCGATTGCGCGGGCGGCTGCGGCCGCATCTGCGGAGGACGCGTTGTCGTCCGTCAGTACACCAACCGGGTTAATTGCCACAACGCCCGTCACGCGTCCCAGCTCTCCCGAACACTCGTACACGTAATACGCCGCGCCTGGATCCTTGAGCATTAGGCCGTCAGCAATGGCGCCGCGCAGGGCGTCGTTGCCGCTCAGGATACCGCCCATCGCAGGCAGCGCCTCGAGCACGCGGTCCTGAGCTGGGCGGATGCAGGGAAACGGAAGTGCTTTCATGGGCGGTCCTAACGCGCGAGTCGGTTTGTTCGCGGCTTATTATGCCCCAACTTGGCCGCTTGCGTCCCAGAGCGTGTTATCGGCAAGCGCGATGAGCACGTTTTGGCAGCGAACGATATCGGCATGGGGCACATACTCGTTGGGCTTGTGCGCGAGCGCCAACGAGCCGGGGCCGTAGCTCATACAATTGCGGTTGCCTGTCTTGCCGGCAATGACGGCAGTGTCGGTGTAGCCGGTAAAGAAGCCGACGGTCGTGTCTGTGCCCGTCACGTCATCGGCGGCACGCTTGAGTGCAGCCAGAAGAGGAGAGCTTGGATCGCGCTCGATGGCGGGGCGGTCGCCTGTCACGGTATAGCTTCCATGGCAGCCGGGGACCGCGGCTTCGGCGCCGGCGATGGCCTGCTCTACCATGCGCGTCGCGGCGGCCGTATCAGTCGGCGGGGCCAGGCGCATATCGACCCAGACCTTGGCATGGTCGGGCACGACATAGGGGCGGTAGCCGCCCTCGATCTGTCCAAACGTGATGGTCGATGGCCCCAGCTCATCGTGTACGGGCAGCGCCATGAACGCGCGGCGCAACGCGCAGACGACCTCTGCCATGGCGGCGACGGCGTCGGCGCCCTTCCAAGGCTGGCTCGCGTGCGCCGTGACGCCTGCCATCTCAATCTCGAACCATGTGCGCCCCTTGTGCGCCACCTGGATCTGTCCGTCGGTGGGCTCGGTGTCCAGCACCCATTCGCGCGAACCGACCCAGCCGGCATCAATGGCCGCCTCGGAGCCACGCATAAAGTCTTCCTCGTCGACCGAGCAGATGAGCGAAAAGCCACGTCGGGGCAGCTCACCGCTTGCCGTCATGCGCTCGAGCGTATGGAACAGTGCGGAAATGGCGCAGGCCAGGCCACCCTTCATATCGCAGGCACCGCGGCCATAGAGTTTATCGTCACGCACGATTGCTCCGAGCGGCGGAATGCCTGTATCCCAGCCGTCGCCCAAGGTGACGGTATCCATGTGGCAGATATAGACCAGCCGCGGCTCGTCGCTCACGCCCGGTATGGTAATCATAAGGTTGCGGCGTCCGGGGAGCACCTCGAGTTCCTCAACCTGCACGGCATGGAGCACCGGATGGCTCAGCTGCGCCAACCGTTCCTCAATCAACGCTTTGATATAGCGCTCAATCTCGCCCTCATACGCACCTGGGTCGGAACTGTCGATTCGCACGAGTCCTTGCGTAAGCCGCCAAGCAAAATCTGTATCAACCATAGGCACCTCACAGATAGTTAGGTCAACATACAGATTGTATGCCAAGAAGCGGCGCGGTGCATTTAATGGAGTGCTCACAAAAACGGGGGCGCCTCTCGTGCGAAAGGCGCCCCCGCGGGCATCCAATGTCAGTGACGGATAGGCCACATGGGGAACTGCCCGTCAGATCAGCCGGCGCTACTTGATCACGCGCACGCGATACATCGACGGAATCTGCTTGAGCGCCTCGATGGTGCTGCTGTCCAGGTGCTCGTCGGTGTCGAACATGGTGTAGGCGTTCTCGCCGGCGGATTCGTTGGTCATGCGCTGCACGTTGGCGTTGTCCTTGGCGAGAATGGCCGTGATCTGGCCGATCATGTTGGGCACGTTGGCATGCAGGCAAGCAATGCGGCTTGCGGCGCGCGCCTTGCCCATGCTGCAGGCGGGGTAGTTGACGCTGTGCGCGATGTTGCCGTTTTCCAGGTAATCTTTGAGCTCGCTGATGGCCATGTCGGCGCAGTTGGCCTCGGCCTCGCCGGTGCCGGCGCCCGAATGCGTGGTGATAAACGTGTTGGGCATCTTGACGGTCTTGGGCGTGGCAAAGTCGCAGCTAAACCAGCTGAGCTTGCCCTCGCGCAGGGCAGCGTCGACGGCGTCCTCGTCAATGATGGTTTCGCGCGCGTAGTTGATGAGCACGGCGTCGGGCGCCAGCAGGTCGATCTGCTCGGTGCTGATCATGCCGATGGTATCGGCCTTGCTGGGCACGTGCACGGTGAGGTAGTCGCAGCCGCGGCAGAGGTCCTCGAGCGTGCCCACGCGCTGCACCTCGCGACTCAGCACCCATGCGTGCTCGACGGAAATGAACGGGTCGTAGCCGTAGACGTCCATGCCCAGGTCGACACAGGCGTTGGCGACCTTGGAGCCCACGTTGCCCAGGCCGATGACGCCGATGCGCTTGCCCTTGAGCTCGCGGCCCACAAAGGCCTTCTTGGCCTTTTCGGCATCGACCTGAATCTCGGGGTCGTCGGCGTTGTCACGCACCCAGTTCATCGATTGCACCACGCCGCGGCTCGAGAGCACCAACATGCCCAGGACGAGCTCCTTGACGGCGTTGCTGTTGGCGCCGGGGGAGTTAAAGACGACGACGCCCTTCTTGGCATACTCCTCGACGGGGATATTGTTGACGCCGGCACCGCAGCGGGCGATGGCGCGAATGCCCTCGGGCAGTTCGTAGCCGTGCAGGTCGGTCGAGCGCATCAGGATGGCGTCGGCCTCCTCGGCGGTGCTTACAAACTCGTAGCCCTCGCCAAACTCGACTTTGCCGTCTTTGGTGATGTCGTCGATGGTTTTGATCTTGCGCATGGAAAACTCCTTAGCAGGTTTTGATCTATACAGGGTGGTCTGAGATGGCTGGTCGGCCCGCGCGTTGCGGGCTAGTTAGATCGCGGACTCAAACTATGCTGCGCTTCGAAGTCCTTCATGTACGAGGCCAGTGCCTGCACGTCTTCCATGGTTACGGCGTTGTAAACGCTGGCGCGCATGCCGCCCACCAAGCGATGGCCCTTGACGTTTTGAATCTGGTGCTCGGCCGCGCCTGCGACAAAGGCCGCGTCGAGTTCGGCGTCGCCGGTGCGGAAGGTGACGTTGGCGATGGAGCGGCTGTCGGCCTGTGTGGTGCCATGGAACAGCACACTGTGCTCGAGCAGGTCGTAGAGCAGGTTGGCCTTGGCCCAGTTGCGCTCGGCCATGGCGGCAAGTCCGCCGGTCTGCTCCACCCAATGGAACACCTTGCCGCACACGTAGATGCCAAAGGTGTTGGGCGTGTTGAGCATGGAGCCCTTGGCGGCCTGGGTCTTAAGGTCCATGTACTGCGGCGTCTGCGCATAGGCCGGGCCTTCGGCGATAAGGTCGTCGCGCACGATGACCACGGTCACGCCCGCGGCGCCGGCGTTTTTCTGCGCGCCGGCGTAGATGAGCCCGTAGCGCTCAACGTCGAGCGGCTGCGACAGAAAGCAGCTCGAGACATCGGCGACCAGCGGCGCATCGCCGCAGTTGGGCAGCTCGTGGTACATGGTGCCAAAGATGGTGTTGTTCTGGCAGATGTAGACGTAGTCGAGCCCGTCGCCCGCGGCCTCGGCGGCAATGCGTGCGTTGACGTCGGCCATGTAGGGAATGCGGTCGAAGTTGGTGTCCTCGGAGCTCGCGAGCAGCACGGCCTCACCGTACTTGGCGGCCTCTTTGTACGCCTTGTTGGCAAAGTTGCCGGTCACGATGTAGCCGGCGCGGCCGCGGCGCATAAGGTTCATGGGGATGCCCGCAAACTGCAGCGTGGCGCCGCCCTGCAAAAACAGGACGCGGTAGTTGTCGGGGATGCTCAGCAGGCGACGCAGGGTTGCCTCGGCGTCGTCGATGATCTGCTGGTACATGCTAGATCGATGGCTCATCTCGAGCACGGACATGCCGCAACCGCGGTAGTCCATCATCTCGTCGGCAATCTCGGCGAGCACGCTTGTGGGCAGTGCGGCCGGGCCAGCTGAGAAGTTGTGCACACGTGCCATCTTCTAGGTCCCCTTCGTAGTCGTTTGAACGTTCGGGATACTTTAGCACAGTGGAGCGCCCGGCGCGACCGCATCACGGTAAAACTCGACTGCGCCGCTATGATTTACAGGATGGTTACATGGGGGAGGGATCATCTCGAGGCTCGCATCCGATCCGCCTCGGCCTTCGCCTGTTTCCAGGGGCGAATGCGGCCGTTAGCGAGGTCGTCGTAGCCACGTGTGATGGCACGTTGAATGTGATCTTCGCGTTCCTGAATGGTAGTTAGTGCGCGCGTCTGATCAGAAATAGACTTTACGACAGGCATATGAAACTCCTTACATAGAAGCATATGTATAACTCTATGTTGAATATAGCGGAGGGTGATGTTGGGCGTGTACGTGCCTGCATTCGTAAGCGCGGTTGTCTGGCAAGTGTGATTTGGGGCGGCCTCGTTAAAGTTTCTAAGCTGCGAAAATGACCGTTAACCGGATTAAATTTTGTTGCTCAACATTTGACACTCTGGGCGTGGTAACTTTTTTACCAACAGGTATGATTATTGTCATGTGCGCCGCGCCTGCCTGCCGGGTTGCGGCGCACTTGTGACAGCCTTTGACACCCTTGGAGCGTGTACTGTGGATGTAACCACAAAAAGCGTTCGGGGGGGGGGTGCTCACCCGCGAGCAATTCCTCCCGCATGAGATGCGCATCGTCGCTGCCCTGCGTATGCAGGGCACAAGCGACGAGCGGGTCATTGTACGCGTAAAGAGCGAGAACCTCTTTCAATATCCCACGGAGCGCATGGTCGCCAACCGCGCAACCGTGTGCCTTCGCCGCCTCGACGCCATGGTGCCCACGGACGCCGTATGCGCCGCGCGCGGCATCGACCCCAATACCGCCGTCGAGGCTGCGTCATCCCTAACCAGCCTCATGGCATCCGGTGCCCCCACGCAGGCAGACCAGGCCATCTTCTACAGCATGATCTGCCGCTACGATATCGTGCGCGAGCTCGTGCTCGTTGAGGTGGGGGAGCGCCTTCAAAACTTTGATTATGCCTTTACGGCGGTTGACCTCAACGCCTTTATGACGCGCTTTACCACGGAGTATCCGGACGCTGCCCGCTGGACTGAGGCCACGGTCAAGCGTATTAAGGGCTCGCTCCGCCAGACGCTCCGCCATGCCGGCCTTATCGGCGAGGGTATGGGTCCGGAGTCCGAGCGCCTGTCACCACTCTTCCTCGATTCCGATGTCGAGCGAGCCTTGGTTCAGCTGGGCGAGCAGTCGCTAATCGCGGCCCTTACCGGCAGGGTGGTGATGTAGCGTGGCTCCCGTCAACAGTGCCGCCGAACCTGCTATCACCCCGGCGACCGATCTCACCACCAATATCGGCATCCATTCCCGTAAGAGCGTCGTGGCGGCGCATGTCCGCTCCGAGCACGCCCGTCAGGAATTTGAGCGCCGCGCGCAGCTTCTGCGCGAGTGCCTGTGCAGCGAGGACTTTTTGGCCAACAAGGGCATAGGCAATGAGATCGGCTTCCACACCTTTTGCTATGACCCCGCGCTGGAGTTTGAGGCGCGTGCATTATTTGACGCCCTTTCACGCGATGCCGAGGCCGACAAGCTTCCGTGCACGCTCAAGGTCGTGAACCTTTACGACGCCGTGCTGGCAATTCTCGAAAAGCGCCGTGTCCTTAAGGCTATCCCGCACCAAGAGGAGCGCCGCGGTACCCAGCGCGTGCTCGAGGACGTGGCCAAGTTCGCCTCGCCCGAGAAAGTCGCCGCGTACATCCTTGAGCAGACCGAGCCGCACGCGCCTGGAGACGTCGTTCTCCTCACCGGCGCGGGCGAGGTCTTCCCGTTCTTTCGCATGCACACGCTTCTCCACTGCATGCTTGCGGATTTTGATGAGGTGCCTGTGGTCGCCGCCTATCCGGGCAGTTTCAACGGCTCTTCTTTCCAGCTCTTTAACCGTCTGCCGGCCGACAACTACTACCGCGCCATCGATATCTCGTAAGCACGGCTCCCCGCAGGCAAGTCCTTGCCGCCGGTAACAACCCTTTGCCATAACGTTCCCAAACCCAAAGGAGCACCCATGGACAACACGATCATTCACGACCTCTTTGCAAAAGACATCAACCGCTCCATCAACGGCGTGGTCAAGGTCCAGGATTCAAAAGATGGGTCCATCCGCCAGGAGCTTGACGAGTACGTGGTGACGCGCGAGTTGCAGAGGCACTTTGCCACGTTCTTCAAGGCCTACGGCGATGCCATCGATGCGCGCACCGACAAGATCGGCGTGTGGATCAGTGGCTTCTTCGGTTTCGGTAAATCGCACTTCCTCAAGATGCTGAGCTACCTGCTCGAGAATCGCCAGATCGGCGGTAAGAGCGCTATCCGCTACTTTGACGGCAAGATCGTCGACCCCATGGTCGCGGCTGCCATGGAGCGCGCCTGCTCGGTGCCCACGCAGGCCATCCTCTTTAACATCGATAGCAAGGCGGGCCAGTGGAAGCAGGGCGATACGGCTCCCACGGCGCTGCTTCGCGGCTTTGAGCGCATGTTCTACGAGGCGCGCGGCTTCTACGGCGAGGACCTCAAGCTTGCAAAGCTCGAGGACTACATCGATTCCCTGGGCAAGACCCAGGAGTTCCGCGAGGCCTTTGAGCGCGTCAACGGCGAGTCCTGGCTCCAGGCCCGCGACACCTACAGCTACTTTGAGGACGACGTCGTCGAGGTGCTGCAGAGCGTGCTCGGCATGAGCGAAAAGGCCGCATGGAACTGGCTCGAGGGTTCTGAGGACGAGGTTTTGGCCCCTGATGTCTTTGCCAAAAAGGTCAAGGACTACGTGGACGCTCAGGCAGCGGCCCACGGCGGCAACTTCCGTTTGCTCTTTATGGTCGACGAGGTGGGTCAGTTTATTACAAACGACCAGGACCCAAGCCTTATGCTGAGCCTTCAGACCATCGTCGAGGAGCTGGGTGCCGCCTGCGGTGGCCGCGTGTGGGTGATGGTCACGAGCCAGGAGGCCATCGACAACCTGAGCCTGCCCGTGGGCAACGACTTTTCAAAGATCCAGGGCCGCTTCAATACCCGCCTTTCGCTTTCCAGCTCCAGCGTGGACGAGGTCATCCAGCGCCGTGTGCTCGAGAAGACCGCGCCGGCGGCCGATATGCTTGCACGGGTCTACGAGCAAGACACCGCCGTGCTCAAAAACAACTTTACCTTTGAGGGTGGCTCGCGCTCCGACCTTGCCGGCTACGCCAACTCCAAGGATTTTGTGGCCAGCTACCCGTTTGTGGGCTATCAGTTTAAGCTCCTGCCCGACGTGATGACCGAGGTACGCAAGCACGGTGTCAAGGCCAAGCACATGTCCACGGGCGAGCGCTCCATGCTGAGCGCATTTCAGGAGAGCGCTCAGGTCATCCAGCATGACCAGACCGGTGCGCTCGTGCCGTTCTGGCGCTTCTTCGACACTATCTCCAAAGATCTTGAGCACGGCATCAACCAGGTGGTTGACCGCGCGGTCCGTGCGGCCGAGAACGCGGAGGGCCTTGAACCCTACGACGTTCAGGTGCTCAAGCTCCTGTACCTGATTCGTTACATCGGCTACGTCAAGGCCACGGTCGAGAACATCTCCATCCTCATGATCGATAGCCTCGACGTGGACAAGCGCGCCCTCAAGGACCGCGTCAAGGAATCCCTCGCCCGTTTGGAGCGCGAGAACTACGTGTCACGCCAGGGCGATACCTATAGCTTCCTCACCGACGAGGAGCAGGAGATAGCGCAGGAGATCGCATGCACCCCGATCGACAACGCGCAGGTGATCGAGTCTATCAAAAAGCGCCTGTTCGACAGCGTCTACATCGCGCGCAAGCTCAACCGCGGGGCCAACGACTTCCCGTTTGACCGCTACGTGGATGGCTCGATTCATGGATCCAACATGGGCGGCATGGAACTATCCGTGGTGACCATGGCCAGCGATCTGGGCCGTGCGGACGATGCCGAGCTGGCATTGAAATCCGTGGATAAGGCCATCGTGGCCTTGAGCGACGAGGTGGATTATTGGGCCCCGCTCGTCAACGCCGCCAAGATCCGCAAGTACGCCAAGACACGCAACCTTCAGGAGCTCCGGCCGAGTACGCGCCAGATCGTTGAGTCCAAGATGCGCGAGGCGGCCCATAGCGAGAAAGAGGCCGACGCCCTTCTGACCGAGGCCGTGCTCCATGCGCGTTGCGCCGTCAACGGCCGCATGGTCGAGGTGCGTGCAGCCAAGCCTGCCCAGGTCTTTGAGCAGGTGCTGGCACAGCTGTGCGATGTGGTCTTTGAAAAGGCCGACTACATCGGTGCGCCGGTCACGAGTGATTCCGATATCCGCTCCACGCTGGCGGGCAACGTCCAGACGGGGCTCGATGGCATGGATGCGGGCAACACGCGTGCGCTCAAAGAGGTCGAGGACTTCCTCAAAGTGCAGCATCAGCGCCATCTGGATACCACTATGGGCGATATCCAGCGCCAGTACCAGCAAAGGCCCTTTGGCTGGCGCGAGGTCGACATCGCCAATGTGGTGGCGCAACTTGTGGGGGAGCAGCGCGCGCAGGTGCTGTTTGGCGGCCAGACGGTCCAAGCTAACGACAGCCGCATGGTGGCACTCCTGCGCAAGGATGCCGATAAGGCCCAAGTGCGCCTTCGCGTGCGCATGAGCGACCGTTTGCTGCGCGCCACGGGCGAGCTTATGCGCGACCTATTTGACCTCAAGACCGTACCCTCCAACGAGGATAAGCTTGTGGCCGAGCTCAAGGAGCATCTTGAGGGGTTGCGCGAGACGTGCCTTGCTATGGCGCGCGACTACTACACGGGCATCAAACCGGCCTACCCGTATCCCGGCGAGGCTGAGTGCGAGAAGATGCGCTCGGAGGTGGCCGACGTCCTTAAGGATCAGAACGAGGCCGAGGCGTTCTTGACCACGTTCACCAAGCATGAGGAGCGTTTGCTCGATGCGAAGGAAGACTTTGATAAGGTGGTTGAGTTCTTCGAGTCCAACCAACGAACAGCGTTTGACCACGCCAAGGATTTCTTGAGCCGCACCGAGGGTATCGAGTATGGCTCCGATGACATTCCCAGCGCGGTTGAGAATGTGGCAAAGGTGCGTGAGGTTCTCAAAGATCCCAAGCCCTACGGCCGCATTAAAGACCTGCAGCCGCTTATGGATCCCGTCGAGGACGACATGAAAAAGCTGCTGGGCATCCGCCGCAATGAGTTTTTGTGCCGAATCGAGAGCGATCTGCAAGACCTGCAGGCACAGGCTGAGAGTCAAAAGGGCTTTGTCAATCAAGCCAAGGATGCCATTGCAGACGCCGGTGCCAAATACGAGTCGTTCAAAAACCGTGCCCACAGTTCTCAAAGCCTCAACGAGCTGAGTGTTGCCGCGACTAACTGGGCCAACTGGCTCAGCGCAGCAACCAACGGGATGTACGACGCTGTGGATGCGGCCCGCATGCGTATGGACAACGAGCGCCGCACCACCGAGGTCACGAGTACGGGTGAGGTGGTCAAGAAGATCTCCAACAAGGCCGTTGCGTCGTCAGCGCCCACGCCTGCACTCGTGCCCCGGCGCAAGATCAAGACTGTGCGCCGCGCCGATCTGGCCAAGCCGAGTCGTCTCTTGTCCGCAGAGGACGTGGAGCGCTACGTGGACGACCTGCGCTCCCGCCTTATGCAGGCGCTCGCTGCAAACGACGAGATCCGTATCAACTAACCCGCGGAGCCACCGGTGCCAAAGCGCGCACCGGTGGCTTATGGCGTTTAGAAAGGCTCATCAACCATGAACGATTCTGCTCTTAAGAGCTTCTGCACCTGGGCCCGTACGGAGCTCATCAAAGGCGTGGAGGCGCAGATGGTGCGCTACGGCATCACCGAGCCTGCACCCGCGCTCGTTGGGTCCGAGACCGTCAACGGCCTGCCCCTAAGTCCGACTGAGATTGAGCAACGCGACGAACTGCTGCGTATGCAGGCAGAGGTGGGTCACGAGGCGCTGCGCGACCGTGCGGCCTACACCTGGTTCAACCGCATCGTGGCCATTCGCTTTATGGATGCACGCGGATGGCTTCCCAGCCGTATGCGCATGCTAAGTCGTGCGGACGGCAGCCATGGCAGCGAGGCCGTGGAGAACGCACTGGATGTGGTGATAGCGACGGCCGATACCGATCGCATAGCCGAGCTCAAGATGGCGGGCTTGGATGAACCGTTGTGGCGCTACCTGTTTGTGGCCCAGTGCGAGGAGCTTGCCGATTGCCTGCCAGGCGTCTTTGATCGCGTAGGCGGAGCCATGGAGTTGCTGTTGCCCCAGGGCCTCATGATGGCCGACGGCGTGGTGGGCAAGCTCAATGCCGTCCTCACTGACGAGGACTGGCGCGAGGGCGTGACCGTTCTGGGCTGGATGTATCAGTACTACAATGCCGACGTTAAAGACGAGTTCTTCAAGTCCAAACGCAAGGCAGCGGCGGCGGACATCGCGCCCGCCACGCAGCTCTTCACCCCCGAGTGGATCGTACGCTATATGGTCGAGAACTCGCTCGGCCGTCTGTGGATGCTCAACAATCCGGGGAGTTCGTTACGCGAGCGCATGGAGTATTACATCGAGCCCGATGCTGAGCACGAGGACTTCATCCGCATCTCGAGCCCCGAGGAGATAACCCTCTGCGACCCCGCATGCGGCTCGGGCCATATCTTGGTCTATGCGTTTGAGCTGCTCTTCCATATGTACGAGGAGCGCGGCTATCGTGAGCGCGAGATTCCCGAGCTCATTCTTACTAAAAACCTTGCAGGTATGGAGATCGATTCCCGCGCGGCACAGATCGCGGAGCTGGCGCTTGCCATGTGCGCCCGCGAGCACGACCGTCGCTTCTTTAGGCGTGGCGTTCGCGCCGATGTTACCGTGCTCTCGAGCATCCCGCTGGGGGAGGATGAGCTGCCGGGTAACAAGAAGCTCGTCGAGGAACTGAGCCATTTGGGCGAGATCGGCTCGCTTCTTAATCCTTCAGAGGAAGAGGTTGACGAGCTTAAGGCCGCCGCCGCGAGCTGTTCCGACAATCTTTTTGCTTCTGCGACCAAAACTAAGCTCGAAAGCGCTGCCGTCATCTGCGAGAAACTGTCCCGTCGTTTTACCTGCGTCGTGGCGAATCCTCCGTATATGGGCAGCAGCAGCTTTAATCCCTTTATGAGCAAGTGGGTCAAGAAGAACTACCCCGACGTGAAGAGCGACCTCTTCTCCAGCTTTGTCGTTCGCATGTTCAGTCTCGCCAAGGACCACGGCGAGTGCGGAGTCATGTCGCCTTTCGTCTGGATGTTCATCGGAAGCTATGAGAAGCTCCGCAACGAGATTATCGACAACAGAACGCTGACCTCTCTCATCCAACTTGAGTACTCGGGCTTCGCTGGCGCGACCGTGCCCATCTGTACCTACACGTTCCACAATTCGTTCGTCAAGGGCTACAAGGGCGGCTATGTGCGCCTTTCGGACTTCGTTGGTGCTGCTGTCCAGGCCCCGAAGGCCCTCGAGGCGATCCGGAACCCCGACTGCGGTTGGTTTTACCGCCGCGACGCCGATACCTTCAAGCAAATCCCCGGCACCCCCATAGCCTACTGGGCCAGCGATGCTCTTGTTGAATCGTTCACAAAAGGAAAGAGGCTCGATGCCATTGCTACTCCGCGACAGGGCTTGGCGACGAGCGATAATGGCCGCTTTTTGAGGAAATGGTGGGAAGTGGTGCCTTCCAACACATCGCGAGATTGCAGTGGCAGGCCCGAGGCAAAGCAAAGTGGTTCCCGTTGGTTTCCGATTATTCGGGGCGGCTCCTATCGAAAGTGGTGGGGTGACTACGATGAGGTGGTTAATTGGTTTGATGACGGTCGGGAGATGAAGGAGGCAATTCTGTCCAAGTATGCCTATCTCTCTACACCTGATTTTGTGATCAAGAACCAGAACGACTATTTCAAGCCCGCAGTTTCCTGGTCTAAAATTTCTTCCAGCCTCGCCTCCTTTAGGTTTGCACCTCGAGGGATGCTTTTTGAGGTAGCTGGAGCATGTCTTTTTGCGGAGCCGAACGAGCTTCGATACATCCAGGCTTTCTGCAACTGTTCCATTGCCGAAATTGATTTGGCGTTTATGTCGCCGACTCTAAACTTTGAGGTAGGCCAAATCGGTCAGTTACCGATCATCCAAGATAAGGCCGCCGAACCGACTGTTTGTTCACTCGTTGAAGACTCTCGCTCAATTTCAAAGGCTGACTATGACTCGTTTGAAACTTCTTGGGATTTCAAGCGTCATCCTTTAATTTAGCTGTCTTGTTAGGACTCACCTATCTTTAACAAAAGAACGTCATTGGATAGATTGGATTGAAATTAAATATGTCTGAAAAAAAGAAAGATGACAAGAAAAGAAAAGATGAAGGGGCGGGAGCAAAGAAGCCGGTCACGATTCCTGGACCCATAACAAGGTTAACGCAATTTACTTATGAAAAACCGGCGGGTTTACCTGATCGAAAAACCAAGTAGTAAAGGTGACTTTCATGGGCAAAAAGAACAAGCGACATGACGTCGATAAAAGCGCTCTCTCCAAGGAGGGGCAGATTAGCGATTACTTGAGAGACATTGTTCTTTCCTCACTTGAATTTGAAAAAGAGAGGGGGGATAGCTTAAATCGCTACGTTGATAACCTTATGGTTACCATCACGATTCTGTCCGTTGCGTACCTGGCACCTCTCGACTATATTTCAAATATTCAAGGTCTTGAGGAAGTTTATGGGATTTCAACGAGGCAAATACTGTTTGTCTATTTGATTCTTCTTGGTCTTCTTGGCTGTGCTCTTGTTATAGCTGTCAGTGCAATATTTTTAAGGAGCAATATTGCACTCGCATCTCCTTCTGAACAATTTGATAGGTATTCGACTACTTACAAAGAGGCTTGCGACGAGGGCGGGCAAATTAGGGAACGGGACTTGCTTAAGTCCTACTGCTCTTCCCTAAACATTACCTATCGGGCTTACCTTTTGAAACATAACAACATGTGGAAGCGATTGAAAATATCAACTGGCCTGACTGTTCTGTCGTTAATCATGGCATTCGTTTTTCTGTCCCATCTTTTATTGACTTTATTGTAGTTGTCGTCTCTCACTTATGGGATTTATTGATAGCCAGACTTGTCCTGAAGATATCGGTCGAGCATCGGAAGGCTTTCGCTGTTTTTCAGCTCACGAGTCTTGGTGTTAATTGATTGATGGAATGGGCTCGGGTTTTCTAACTTCTACTGTATTGATAAATTGAAAGGTCTGTAGTTATGGCCACTTTGCTTCAAGATAAATACGAGGCCCGCAAGGCCGAGGTTAATGCTCGCTTTGAGCAGCTTCGCGCTAACGAGGAGGAGCTCAACCGAATCTTTGCCAAGATATACAACATGGAGGGCGAGGTGCCCATCGAGGTCGAGGATAAGTATGTTTCGGTGGCGCGCATCTTTGATACCGCCGACGAGATTCCCGAGAGCTATAAGGGCAACAAATACGTGCGTACCAAGCGCGACGAGATCACCTCGCTCATAAGCTATGCCGTGGGCTGCATGTTTGGCCGCTATTCGCTGGATGTGGGCGGGCTGATTCTGGCCGATCAGGGCGCCACGGTTGATGACTATCTGGCCAAGATGCCCGATCCCGCCCATGTGACCTTTATGCCCGATGCCGACAACGTGCTGCCCATCACCGACGACGAGTACTTTGACGATGACATCGTGCGCTACTTTATCGACTTTGTGCGCACCGTGTATGGTGAGGAGACGCTTGAGCAGAACCTGGCCTTTATTGCCGAGGCACTCGTCGGCAAGGGTACCTCGCGCGAGGTAATCCGCGCCTACTTTTTGAAGGACTTCTTTAAGGACCACTGCCAGACCTATAAGAAGCGTCCCATCTACTGGCTGTTCGACAGCGGCAAGAAGAATGGCTTCAAGTGCCTTGTTTACATGCATCGCTACCAGCCCGACCTGTTGGCTCGCATCCGCACCGACTATGTGCATGAGCAGCAGGAGCGCCATCGCTCCCAGATCGGCTATGCCAACGACGCCCTTGCCAGTGCCGAGCGCGGCGAGCGCGTGTGTTTGGATAAGCGCGTCAAAAAGCTCAATGACCAGCTCAAAGAGACCATTGCCTACGAGGAGAAACTACACCACTTGGCAGACCAGATGATTAAGATCGACCTGGATGACGGCGTCAAGATCAATTACGCCAAGTTTCAGGATGTGCTGGCGAAGATTAAATAACTGCAGATACGGTAAGGTTATTCATGCCCAAGATCGATGTGGAAGAACAGCTCAAGCTGCGATTTTTGCAGCCGTTGACCGCATGTATGCTGCGCCGTGTGGTGATTTGGCACGATGCGGACGGCGAGTTTGCTCCTGAGTTTGAGCGATTGGCTGCCGAGGGTTTCGACGGCGCGGGGGCCGATGACGGCGTTATGCCCGCTCACGGTGACTTTGAGCGCCCGGTGCGGTTTGTTGAGGCTTGCGAGGGCTGCATGTTTGCCGTAAAGAAGCTCATCAACCGCGATGACCTTGCGAACGATATCTTGCTGTATCGTCGTTGCCCGCGCGGCAGGCTTGAGGGCGATTGGCTTGCCGATGTTGAGCTGTATGCCGATCAGTTCCAGGCTGACTATCTTTCGCTTTTGGCCGATCAGCTGGGAATCGAGAATATCGACGCCGTGCGCGAGAGTCTGCGCGAGCACAAGACGTTCTTTGATGCCAAGACCCGCTGCGTTAAGTTTGCCGCGTGTGTTCCGCATGCTTCGGGCGCATCAGATATCGAACTCGGTATCCTTACGGTGATTTTTGGCGGTAAAGAGGTTGGCGACGCGCGCCCCGCGTTTGTGCTGCGCGGCTGTATGACCACGCTGCTGCACGAGGGCCCCGAAGCGCTGGCCGAGTTGGTGGACAAGTACTGCGTGCGCGATGTCCTCGCTGCCTTCATTGTACGTTGCTATGGGTTTGAGGGACCGCTGTATGAGCGCGATTCGCTGCTTGCGCTGGCATCTCATGTGCTCATCACGGCGGCATCCACCGTGCTTCCCGAGGGGGCGCTCAAAGGACTCGAAAGCTATGTGGCTCCCGCCCACGGACCCTATTGCCTTGAGGCGGTGCGTACGTGGGACCAGACTGCCGATGCTCGGGCGTCGAGCGAGGATTTATTTGAGATCTGCCGTTTGGTGGAGGATGCCCGCGGGCTCTTTGCACGGTTTGAGGCCCTGTCGATCGATGTGCTGACCTCGCTTGATGTGTTCCCTTGCGTCAATGAGGCCGTACTCTCGCAGCTGTTCTGCTCGTTTGCTCAGGGCGCGGACCGTGTTGCGGATGCGCGCGCCTTTGCGGCGCGTCGCTGCGGCCTAAGCTGGTACCGCCGTGTCGAGAGCTACTTTGACCTGCTTGTCGCTGTGGCCGATATGTGTGCGTTTAGGCAGGCGCACGCGGGCGGGTTCCATCTGGCGCAGCCCCAGCAGGTGTGGGATGCCTACACGTCCGATTGGTATGCCATGGACGCTGCCTATCGCCATATGTGCACCGCGTATCTGCGGGCGCGCTCCGTCGAGTGCGATGTACTCGAGGAGCCTGCCCGAGCTGTGGTGGACTGGGCGGAGAATCTCTACAGTAACTGGTTCTTGGCCGATGCTAATGCATGCTGGGCGACCGCTGCGCAAGGGGAGTGGGCCGATTGCGGCTACATCGAGGGTCCCGCACGGCAGGATGAATTCTACTGGCATGTACTGCCCACCTTTGTGGGCTCTACCAAAACGACGGTCGTTATCGTGAGCGACGCGCTGCGCTATGAGGTGGCCCGCGACGTTGCGGCGCTGCTCGAGCGCGAGCGCGGCGGCAACGTCAAGGTCTCTAGCATGCAGGCGGTCTTTCCCTCCATTACCGAGGTGGGTATGCCCGCGCTGCTGCCGCACCAGGCGCTTGGGCTTGCAGCGGATGGCACGTACGTGCTGGCTGACGGCATGCCCACTTCGACGACTCCGCAGCGCGAGGCCGTGCTTGCCAACGTTGAGTCTACGGGCCGCGCTTTGCGCTCGAGCGCATACCTCAACATGGCGGGAACCGAGCGCAAAGCGCTGCTCAAAGACTCCAAGCTCGTTTATCTCTACCACAACAAGATCGATGCCACGGGCGAGAAGGCCGCTACGCAGGATGACGTCTTCGATGCCTGTGCGGACACCGTGGAGGAACTTGCCACGTTGGCGCGTCGCGTGTGCACCGACGCCCCGGGCGCACGTGTTGTTATAACGGCGGATCACGGCTTTATCTACACGCGTCGGGAACTCAACGAGTGCCAGATGCTCGGCAAGTCAGACCTTACCTTCTTTGACGCTCCCGTTATGCACGGCAAGCGTCATCTGGTGGTGCCCAACGAGGCCGTGACCAAGCTTTCGGACGAGGCGCGCGAGGTGTTTGTTAATGTTGACATGGGACGTTTGGGTGCCGGTTTTGAGGGGTTTGCCCCGCGCGAGAACGTGCACTTCAAGCGTCCCGGCGGTACTAACAACTACGTCCACGGCGGCATGAGCCTGCAGGAGCTCTGCGTGCCCGTTATCGGATTTTGGCGTGCGCGCTCGGGTTCCAAGGACTTTGTCGATACGCGCGCAGCGACGCTGCGCGTACTGAGCGAGGGACGTCGAGTGACCAACTCGATCTTCTCGGTCAACTTGATCCAGGAAGAACCTGCCCAAGGCAAGGTCTTGCCGTGCGAGTACGAGCTGGTGTTTACCGATGCAAGCGGCAACGAGGTGAGTGATACGGTCAAGGCGCATGCCCACAAGACTTCTGTTAACTCGCAGGGGCGCGTGGTGCATGCCAAGTTTGCGTTGCATGCAGCGGATGGATTCTCGGCCAAGGGTCCGTACTATCTGGTCTGCCGCGAGCGCGAGACGGGCAAGATCGTTTGGCGCGAGACGTACACCATTGCTGTTTCGTTTGCCCCTGTTGCTGACTTTGGTTTTTAGGAGTGTGCCCTATGTTTGATAGCCATGACGACGATCTGTGGGAAGTTCCCTCGATTGATGTGAATGCGCCGGTGCAGGCTGCGGTGCCTGTAGGGGAGGTTGTGCCTGCCCCGGAGGCTGAGACTGCCGAGCCTGCTCCGGAGGCCGTGCCTGTCCCGGAGCCGACGGAGACCGCTGCGCCCGCCGAGGCCGAGGTGCCCGTCGAGGACGAGTCCTCGACCGATGGCTATGCCCAGGCCGCGGCCGAGGCTCTCGAGGACGACGGTTACGACATGGATGTACTGGACGGTAAGCTGCTCGAGCACTTTGGCGGCAAGATCGTGCGCAAGGACCTGACGGCCCTTATGAAGCGTGGCGCCAACGTGCCTACCTTTGTGCTGGAGTACCTGCTGGGCATGTACTGCTCAACCGACGACGAAGAAGCCGTGGCGGAGGGCTTGGGGCGCATCCGCAAGATCCTCACCGATAACTACGTGCGTCCCGACGAGTCCGAGCGCATTAAGTCCAAGATCCGCGAGCTGGGTCGCTTTACCATCATCGATAAGGTGACGGCCAAGCTCGACGAGTACAAAGACATCTACGTGGCGTCGTTTGCCAACCTGACCATTGAGCCGTTTGTGATGCCGGCCGAGTACGTGCGCGACTATTCCAAGATTCTCCAGGGCGGTATTTGGTGCATTATGAGCATCGAGTATCGTCGTCCCATGGAAGAGGAAGACGAGTTTGGCATGGAAGTCTTTGGCGACGATGCGCCGCGCCGCTCCAAGGCCAAGCGCAAAAAGCGCGGGCCCGAGGACTCTCCGTTTAGCGTGGCGTCGCTCACGCCCATCCAGATGCCCAACCTGGACCTGGACGCCATGATCGAGGAGCGTCAGTATTTCTCGCGCGACGAGTGGCTCAACATGCTGCTGCGCTCTGCCGGCTATGAGCCCAGCGAGCTTTCGGAGAAGGAGCGCCTGCACTTTATCGAGCGTATGGTGCCGCTCATCGAGCGCAACTACAATCTGTGCGAGCTTGGTCCCCGTGGCACCGGCAAGAGCCACATCTACAAAGAGGTTTCGCCCTACGCCATTTTGCTCTCGGGCGGGCAGACCACCACGGCCAACCTGTTCGGCCGTATGAACTCCATGCGCGCCGATCGCGTGGGCTTGGTGGGCCATTGGGATTGCGTGACGTTCGACGAGGTCGCCGGCATGCGCTTTAAGGACACCAACGCCGTGCAGATCATGAAGGATTACATGGCGAGCGGCAGCTACGCGCGCGGCCGCGACCAGATTAACGCCGATGCCTCTATGGTCTTTGAGGGCAACATCAACGACACCGTGCAAAACGTCCTTAAGACCACGCACCTGTTTGATCCGTTCCCGCCGGAGTTTAACAACGATTCGGCCTTCTTCGACCGTATCCACTATTACCTGCCGGGCTGGGAGATTCCCAAGATGCGTTCGAGCCTGCTGACCGGGCATTACGGCTTAATCACCGACTGCCTATCGGAGTTTTGCAAGGAGATGCGCCGCAAGGACTTTACGCATCATATCGACCGCTACTTCCGCTTTAACAGCGACTTTAACAAGCGTGACGAGATCGCCGTGCGCAAGTCCTTTAGCGGCCTGGCCAAGCTGCTGTTCCCTGACGAGGCTATGGACAAGGATGACGTTCGTTGGCTGCTGGACTACGCCATCGAGGGCCGTCGCCGCGTAAAGGAGCAGCTCAAGATTATGGCGGGCGTCGAGTTTATCGACGTCAACCTGGGCTATATGGATGCCGACAATCCGCAGGACGTGCACGTGGTGCGCGTGCCCGAGCAGTCCGAGGATACGTTGATTCCCGATGGCCCGCTGCTGTCCGGTCACGTGTTTGGTGTGGGCAGGTCGCAGGGCGGCGAGGTTGCCGTGTACAAGCTGGAGAACAAGGCTGTCGCCGGCGAGTGCAAGTTTAAGCACGAGGGCGTTGCCTTTAACAAGCCGGTGCGCGATACGCTGGAGGCCGCGTTCGACAACTTTGTGAACCTGGCGAACCGTGTGGCGCCGGGCATGCACATTGGCTCAAAGGACTACCTGCTGTTCTATAACGACCTGCAGAGCAAGGGTCTGTCCGAAGAAGTCTCGCTTGCCGAGTTTGTGGGCCTGTGCTCCGCGGCGTGCAACCGCCCGGTAATGTCCGCGCTGGCGGTTCCGGGAATCTTGCGCATGTCGGGCTCTATGGACGAGATCCGCGGGCTCGAGGACATTATGCGCGTGGCCAAAAACGCCGGCGCCAAGCGCGTGATATTGCCGCTGAGCGCCATCGCGGGCCTGCAGAGCGTTTCCTCCGAGATTATCTCGGGGTTGAGCCCGGTGTTCTACATGGATGGCGACCCGGTCGATGCCGCGAAGAAGGCGTTGGATCTATAGGGATGCGAGCGTGCGGGCTTGCGTGCGCGAGGCATTTGATGCGCACGTGAGCCCGCGAGCATGGTGGCGCGTCGCGCGTGAGGAGGCCTTGCCATGGCGGAAGAGCATTCTGTTGGCGAGCTGCTCGATGAGCTGTTTGGCTTTGAGTCGGTAGCCAAGCGTCAGACGGCGCTTGAGCAGTACGATCGCGGGGAGTTGTTGCGCAAGGCGCGCTCCCGCGAGCTGCTGGCCGTGATCGGGGGCGCCGAGGCTGCCGAGCGTGCTGCGCGTGAGTCTGCCGTGCGGGCCGTTGACGGGTATGTACGCCGCGTTGAATTTGATTCTCTTGCGCGCGCTCGCAAGCAGGTAGGCGTTGTGGGCCCGTTGCAGATGGAGCGGCGCTACGCTGCCTTTTTGCGTATGGAGGACAAGGCCGAACTGTTGGCCCGCTTGGAGCAGACGCTTGCGTTTATCGAGGTAAAGCTGCGTGCCAATACGGCGGACAGGGTTCGTGCGGCATACGATGCTGCGGGGGCTTTGGTGTTGCAGGGCGCGGCGCGTCTGAGTGACGCGCGCGTTGTGGATGCCGCACCCTTGGATGCCGATCTGCTATGCACGCAGCTGGAGCAGCTGCGTTGCGCCGCCGATACAACGGACCTTGCCGGCATGATCACGGCGACGTTTGAGTCCGAGCTGAGTGCGACCGGGCCGCAGGGTGCTGACGCGTTTGCGAGCGATGTGGCTGGCGATGTGGCGCTGGAGCGCGAGCTTACTAATGTGCGCGGTGCTGCGCAGCGAGCGCGCTTGGCAGCCCAAGCGTATCGGGCCGAACGCGCTGCCCGCGTTGCAGGGAGCACGGTGGAGCCGGTATCGTTGCCGGGGCTTGTTTGCATTACGTGCGAGACGGGGTGCGATGCCGGGGAGCTTGCCGAGTTGCTCGCTCAGGTTAAGAAGTCGTTTGAGGCCTATAGGCGCGTTGTTACCGACGGCGGGTTGTTCTGTGCCTTTGGTGCCGGTTCGCCGCATGGGATTTGCCGCGGCAGTAGCTATTTCGACTACGATGATCGGTTTGACGAAGACGTGTTGGTGGGCGAGTACGACGGTGCTACCAGGCACAATATTCGGCGCGAAGTTGCGATTCCCGAGCTTGTGGACGAGGCTTCGGCCGACGGCGGCGACTCACTCGAGGTTGCCGTGGCGCGCATGCGCGAGTTTAACGGACGGCGCTACGATGGTGTGCTGGACGAGGATCCCGCACGCCATGTGAATGCGTTTTGGTATGGACTCAAAAAGCTCGGCCAGTACTGCGAGGCCGCTGTGCGTGTGGATGAGCGTGCCTGGGATTGCTTTATCGATAAAGTACAGTTTGCCTACGATGAGCCCGTGGGCCGTTTGGCCATGCAGATGGACGACAAGCAGGTTGCAGCTTTTGTTGCAGCCGTGAATGTGCTCGGCGCTGCTGAGTAGGGGCCTGTTCCGGTAAGGGGTTCACCATGAAGATCGATGTTGATGCTGACCAGCTGCGCGAGAGCCTGCTCGACCGTGCGGGGAGTGCAGCCGGCGTGGGTTTTCCGGCTGCCATGCTCGACGTAGTGGATATCGAGGACGAGTCACCTCAAGAGCTCCTAGCCCGAGCCGAACGCGAAGGCCTCGACCTCCGCGACTTTGCCGTCGATGGCGACGCTGAATGATGGTCACCTTTGCTATTGACGAACATATGTTTGTATTTTATACTCATGCTTGAATATACGTCCAACTTCATGGTATAAATTAGGTGGTCATCTCTTAAGAGAGGGCTTCCAAGTGCCGGGGACGTTTTCCCCGGCTTTTTTATTAAGGATTGCCCATGCGAGAGCTGAGTATCTTTATTGATGAATCTGGAAGCGATGATCTTCGTGAAAAATACTATCTGGTTGCCTTTGTTTTTCATGAACAAAATATTCCCATCGCTGAGGGAATAGAGAAATATGAAAGGGCGGTAGCCGATAGCGGATTGCCGCTCCTTCCGTTCCATGCTTCTCCTCTCATGAATGGAAAAGATCAGTTCAAGGACTTGGACATCAGTGAGAGAAAAAGGCTGTTTTCACTATTTCGAGTTATGTTTCGACATTTGCCCATCTCGTACAAGGTGTTTGTATTCAAGACGCATCGGTATCGAACTCTCAAACAGATCGCTGATGCGATGCGGCGTGAAATCATCGATTTCATATTCGATAATTTGAGTTGGTTTCAGCAGTTTGATGCTGTGAAGATTTACTACGACGGAGGACAGGGTTCGGTTTCGAGTGCGCTTCACAAGGCAATCGATTACGCTTTGGCTAAAAATGCAGTTATCTATAAGCCGACAACTTCATCGGATTACTATTTGGCTCAGGCTGCGGACTATATCTGTACCATTGAGTTCACGAGTCTGAAATATCAGGCGAATAAGCAGACTAATACTGACCAGAAGTTTTTTGGTGGTAGTACTGCGTTTAAAAAAGGCTTACTAAAAGAAATAAGAAAGAAGGCTGTCGTCTAATGGGCAGGCCTCGTATTGCATAAAAAATGCCGGAGGTAAGACCCCGGCTCTTGGAGGCCCCTCTATTCGAGGGTACCGACATCTTTATAACAGAAACCGCATGTCGGGTCTACACGAGACATTTCGCTCGATTTCCTGTTGACCTAAAAACAAAAATGCCGGGGGGATCCCCCGGCCCTTGACTGCCCTCCATAAAGGAGCGCAATCCATTTATACCATGGTTGCGATGCGAGCGGTGGCTCATTCGGTCTTCTTTTTCCTCAGCTTCTTGCTGAAGTTCTATTTAATGTGACAAAGGGACTGCCCCTTTGTCACATGGGGCGACGGGGTGTTTGTGCCCACGGCTGTGCGAAAATGCATGATAAACCGTCGCAACGGAGTCCAACGACGTCGCGGCGGTTCTATTATGGTCACCCGCCGGCTAAGTGAGTAGGCTTTTTTGGAAATCCTGAGCACCTGACTAATTTGCTTCAACAAACCCGTAGGTCACAGACTTGTGCTTTGGTGACGTGGTCGGCGATTCGACAAAAGTCTACTCACTTAGTTTTGCCAGACGCTAACTGTCCTCAACGAGACCCCTGTCGGGGCGATTGATGCTCAAATGTAGCCAATTCGGGACGGCTGTCCCTGCCCGCTACGACGCCAGCGTGGCGATGACGGCTTCGTCGCCAGCGTATATAAGGGTGTCGCCGTCGGGGATGATCGTTTGGCCTTCGCGCTTGAGCATCACCACGATAAACGGGTGCTTGCCCTGCGGCACGTCGCGCAGGCGCTGACCGGCCAGGCGACCGTGGGGCGTCACGGTGACCTCGCGCAGCGTAACCTCGGCACGCTCTTCGAACGTTGGGGCTGCCATCACCAGAAGGTCGCCTTCCTCGATGACGGTATCGCCGTTGGGCAGTACCGGGTGCGCCCCGTCGCGCAGCACCAAGACCACGAGCATGTCCGTCGCGCTGCCAATATCGGCGAGCGAGCGCCCGGCAAACGGATGGCCAGCGCCCACCTTGAGCTTTACAAACGACATGCCGTCCTCGTCGCGGTAGTCGTTAAAGGTGCGGCGCACGTCGCCGGCCGCATCGATCATATCGAGTTTCTTCGCCACCGCCGGCAGTAGCGAACCCTGCACCACAATGCTCGATACGGCAATCACAAACACCAGGTCAAATAGGTCGTGTCCGCCGGGAACGCCGGCCACCACAGCAAAGAGGCTAAAGACGACCGAAGCCGCGCCGCGCAAGCCCGCCCAGCTTACGAGCGCAACCTGGCGAGGGCTCGTCTTAAAGGGCGCCAGCAGCAGACCGACGGCGATGGGGCGGCTCACAAAGAGCATAAACGCCATGAACGCCAGGCCCGGTAGCAGCATCTGCGGCAGGCGAGCGGGTGTCACGAGCAGACCAAGCAAGAAGAAGATAGTCATCTCGGCCATTTCGGTGAGGGTGTCAAAGAAGTGGGCCATCTCGACCTTGCCGGTGATATCGCTCGCGCCTAGCACGATGCCGGCCAGGTATACGGCCAAAAAGCCGTTGCCACCCAGATAGCTCGGCAGTGCGTAGGCGACGATCGCCACGGCGAACAAAAAGATAGTCTGCGCCCCCTCGGCCGTTGCGTGTGCGCGCTCAATCAGACGGCTGGATGTCCAGCCGATGGCAAGGCCCAGCCCCACGCCCAGGATGATCTGCTTGGCCAGCAGCACGGGAATGTCGATATTGCCGCCCGCCGCAAGGGTCGCGAGCACCGCGGTGAGCATGTAGGCGACGGGGTCGTTAGAGCCCGATTCGACCTCGAGCAGCGAGTCGGTGCCGCCCTTTAGCGACAGGTTGTGCTCGCGCAGCACGCTAAAGACGCTCGCCGCGTCGGTCGACGCCACGACCGAGCCCAGTAGCAGGCCGCCGATCCAGTCGAAGCCCAGTGCGAAGTGTGCGAACACGCCAGTGATGCCGGCGGTGGCGATAACGCCGAGCGTGCTCAGCAGCACAGCGGGCGCGGCGACGGGTTTGGCACGGTCGATGTTGGTGTTAAAGCCGCCGTAGAACATGATGAACAGCAGCGCCGTGCTGCAGACGGTTTCGGTGAGCGCGTAGTCGCTAAAGTCGATGTGCGCCGGACCGTTGACGCCGAGCAGCATGCCGAGCGCAATAAAGATGAGGAGGGTGGGGAAGGGGAGTTTTTTGCCGACGGGTTTGATGGTCAGGCACAAAATGATGACGAGGCCGATAAAGAGAAGTATCTGGTTCATGGATAGTGTCCGCTCCTGGGTGGTTGGCGTGGCACGGTCAGTTGTCTGCGGTTATTTGTACCCAAAGGTGGTGGGTTTATGGGGGCGGATTACGGGCGTGCGCGATATCGTCATAGACGGCTGCCGTCTTTGCCTCTGCTCGGAAACCCTTTCCAGCTTTATTGCAACGGAGTACAATGGGTAACGTTTAAGCTCAACTTGAAGTTTTAGTTGCGGCGCCGGGCTTAGACCGCAATGCAAGGAGAGGCGTACCATGGCGATCTATGTGACATCTGATGCTCACGGGCACGTGCGTGCGCTTGACGAGGCCCTGTCTAAGATCTCGTTGACGTCCGACGACACGCTGTACGTGCTGGGCGACATGATCGATCGCGGGCCCGATCCGGTCGGCGTTATTAAGCTCGTGCGCTCGCTGCCCAACGCCCACGTGCTCAAGGGCAATCACGAGCAGATCATGCTCGATGCCATCATTGGCCAGGACCCGCTCGATGCCGAGACCTGGGATATCAACGGTGGCTGGACGACGAGCGAGCAGCTCAACGACATGGAATTTGAGGCATACGAGGAGCTCGTGCGATGGATGGCCGCGCTGCCGCTCTACGCGGTGGCCGAGACCGAGGAGCGCCCGTACCTGCTGGTGCATGCCGGCATCCAGACCGAGGCGGCGCGCGCGTTTTTGCTTGAGCATGGTGTCGATTGCGGTGACGGCAGGGGAGCGGTCGATGCCGATAGCGAGCTGCTGCGGCAAATGCTCGCCGTGCAGTCGTCCGATGACCTGCTGTGGATTCGTCACGGCTATTGGGATGCGCCGACGGGACTGCTTTCTGCCGAGGGCGAGGGCCCGGTCGTGGTGAGCGGCCACACGCCCACGGTGTCGCTTGGGCGCTATTGCGAGGTTGGCGGCCTGGCGGGGCTCGATGAGGAGTCGGGCCGCGGGCAGATTGTGCGCCTGGGTGGCGAGGATACCGCCGGCGTGCCCGATCGCATCGACATCGACTGCGCCGCCGCCACCGGCTCCGAGTTCGGTCGCGTGGGCATCCTGCGGCTCGATGATGGGGCGGAGTTCTACGCGAACATCAACCCGGGCGAATAATCGGTGCAAGTGGTAGCTAATTTGGGACGGGGCTTTTTTGACTACTCTTGCCCTTCTGCCCGCTAATTGATTTCTCTGGGACGGGGATTAAATAATCATTTGGCTGCCCGCTGGCTAAGTGAGTAGACTTTTTTGGAAATGCCGAGCACCCAACATATTTGCCTCTATAAAACCGCAGGTCACAGACTTGTGCTCTGTCGGTGTGGTCAGGGATTCGGTAAAAATCTACTCACTTAGTTTTACGTGATGCATATTGTCTTCAACGAGACCCCAGCCGGGGCGATTCCATCGCAAATTCCGGTGACCGGGGCAGCTAATTAGGCGCCGTACGGGTTGCGGTCGCGCTCGATGCGTTGGCGGATGTGGGCGTATTCGATAATCAGCAGCACCAGGAGTAGGGCCATGATGGCTAGGTAGCTCACCACGGCGCCCATCAGACCCAGCAGGTTGATCAGGATCACCGGCAGCACTACGCTTACGGCGAAGCAGATCAGGTAGATTTTGGTGACGTCGCCGGCATGGCGCAGCACCGTGATGATGGCGTAGATAAAGTCGATGGCCGCGGTGACGCCGCCGGCGACAACCATCAGCAGTGCCAGCGTACGGTAGCGTTCAAAGCTGAGGCCGTACATAAAGCTCATGAGGGGAATACCGGGACCTGCCATAAATGCGGCGCACACGCTGGTGATGACCACGATCAGCGCCATAACGGCAACAATAATCAGGTCAAAGCGACGACGCTTGCGAGGATTAGCCCAAATGCTCGACAAGCGCAGGAGCTGCGGTTTATAGATAAATCCAATGCTCAGCAAAATAGCCTGCGCCGGAAAGAACAGGGCATTAAAGTACAGCTGATATTTGTATGCCAGCGTGCCTTCCATCACAAACTTGGGCATGCTCTCAATAAGGTTGAACAGGAACAGTGCACCAAAGAGCGGGGCGCACTGGACAAACAGGTGGCCGACCTCGCGCAGGCTCACGTGGCGCGATTTTTCGGTCTCGAGCAGGGCAAGCGGCGCGGTGACCAGCACGAGCGAGGCGATGGCGGTGACACCCATGGCCATGGCCGCGATGGGCATGCTGCGCGTGAGGAACAGTGCCACGCTAAAGACCGTGATGGCGCCGACGGATCGTAGCGTTTGGCTCATGCCGGCCAGGTAGAGTTTGTCGGCCTGCTGCAGGCGGCCCTCGTACACGTCGGCAATGCCGTCGATCGCCTTATACAGGTAGACGCCCAGGCCGATTGTGGCCATCTGCGCATCGTAGCCGCGGGCGCTGCTGTATACCAGGCCGCATGCCAGCGCGAGCGCTCCGCAGAGCCAGCGGTTGAGCTGGTAAGAGACAAAGGACGTCTTTTCGTCGATGTCCGAGACCTGGAAATTGCGCACGCCGTAGTTGCACGCGATCATGATGAGCGTGCCGGTGACAAAGGCGATGGAGAATTTGCCAGCCTCCTCGGCGCCCGCGAGCTGTGTGGACACGATGGTGAGCAACGGAAACGCCATGCCCCACACGGCGGTGCCCAGGGTATTCCAAAGGTAGTCGCGACGCGTGGCGTGATCTTCGTACTCGGCTTCTTGCGTGGAGAAGCCGCCGCCGTAGACGGCTCCGAGCAGGCGGTTCCACCAGGCATTGACCATGCGGTGGATGGGGCCGGGCTGGCGATCGCGCTCGCGGCGACGGCGTGTGACCTGGCTGCTGTCGGGACCGCCGGCGTTACGCTGGCTTAGCTCTTGGATTCGTGCGAGCTCCTCGGCGGTGTGCGATGCGGGGAACAGGCCGTTCTCGATGCGTCCGCCCTGCCCGTGCGCCCCGTCCGATACGGTGGGGTCGGCGACGCCATTGCGGCGGGCGATGGCGCGGCGAATGCTATCGATGGGCGTGATGCTCAAAGCGGAGTCCTTTCTATTGCTGCGCTCTAGTATAGACGCGACGGTGTTCGTTCGTGTTTTTGAACAGGTTGTTCGATAATTTCGGCGGCGCCATTCAGTAGACGGCATTTGGGGACGTTCCTTATGTGCCGGCACTTTGGGAACGTCCCTAAGTGCCGGCATCCGGGGTCGCTCCTTGGTTGTTGCCTGTTCAAGAGTGTCCCTAACGACTAGGCCGCTTGCGTGCGATTTTTGACCGTTGGGCGGGCGCTTCGCCGTTGCCGCAAAAACGTTTTTGCATATCGGGTACAACGGGCTTTACGTGAGTAAAGTGCGCGCCTCGTCCACGTGTCGCGCTTTTAAAGGAGGCCCCATGCCAGGTGTTACCCCTGCAGAAGTTCTGTCCAACTTTGGCATTACGCTGGTCGAAGATCCTGCCGAGAACCAGCCCCGCCTGCTGGCCGACCTGCCGGCAGCCGAGCTCGTCGAGCACGCCATCCGTCGCAACGAAGGTCGTATGGCCTCCAACGGCGCGCTGGTGATCGAGACGGGGGAGCGCACTGGCCGCTCGCCTAATGACCGCTTTATTGTTGACACCCCCGACGTGCACGACAAGATCGCCTGGGGCGCCGTCAACCGACCGCTTTCGATCGAGAGCTACGAGACCATCAAGGCCGGTATCGTCAACTACCTCAACGAGCGCGATGTGTTCGTCACCCGCGGCATGGCCGGCGCCGACCGCAACCACACGCGCCGACTGCTCGTCGCCTGCGAGCGTGCCAGCCAGGCGCTCTTTATTAAGCAGATGCTCGCTCGCCCGCTCGCTCGCGAAATTGCGCGCACCGGCGAGCCGGACTTTTGCGTGCTCGCCGCTCCCGGCTACCAGTGCGATCCCACCATCAAGGGCCTCAACTCCAGCGCTGCCGTGGTCATCAACTTCCAGGAACGCGTGATTCTGGTCGCCGGCACCGGCTACTCCGGCGAGATCAAAAAGTCTATCTTCAGCGTTATGAATTATTTGCTGCCCGTCGAGGACGACGTGCTGCCCATGCACTGCTCGGCCAGCATGGATCCCGTCACGCACGAGACCGCCGTGTTCTTTGGCCTTTCGGGCACGGGCAAGACCACGCTTTCGGCCAACCCCACGCGCCTACTGATCGGCGACGACGAGCACGGTTGGTCCGACATGGGCATCTTCAACATCGAGGGTGGCTGCTACGCCAAATGCGAGGGCCTGGACGCCTTCCACGAGCCTGAGATCTTCAACGCCGTCCGTTTTGGCGCCATTTGCGAAAACGTGGTGCTCGACGAGAATCGTAAGCCCAACTACGATGACGTCTCGATCACGCATAACACGCGCGTGGCCTATCCCGTCGAGCATATCCCCAACGCGTGGACCAAGGGCATGGGCACCACTCCGAGCGTCGTGCTGTTTTTGACCTGCGACGCCTTTGGTGTGTTGCCGCCCATCTCACGCCTGACGGCCGATGCCGCCATGTACCACTTTGTGACGGGCTTCACCGCCAAGATCCCCGGCACCGAGGTCGGCGTCACCGAGCCCACGCCCACGTTCTCTTCGCTGTTCGGCGAGCCGTTTATGCCACTCGACCCCATGGTTTACGCCAAGATGCTCGGCGAGCGCATTGCCGACGGCCGCACGCGTGTGTACCTGGTCAACACCGGCTGGATCGGCGGCGGCTACGGCGTGGGCCATCGCATCGAGCTTGCCTACACGCGCGCCCTGGTGGCCCGCGCCCTCGACGGTGCCATCGAGGACGGCGAGTTCGTGCACGACGATATCTTTAATGTCGACATTCCCACTACGTGCCACGGTGTGCCCGACGGCATCCTGGTGCCGCGCCAGTACTGGCAGAGCACCGCGCGCTACGACGAGGCCGCGCACAACCTGGCGGTGATGTTCGAGGAGAACTTCGAGAAGAAGTACTCGCACCTGCCCGAGTCCGTCAAAGCCGCAGGCCCGCACGTTCAAGTACACGCCGACGCCCGTCATCGCGGCCGCGGGCTGCTGGGACTTCGCCACTAGCTTCGCCGTGAGTCCATATCCACCACAAAGGGGACAGGCACCTTTGTGGTGGTTTTGCTCGCGTGGATGACTCGGGTTACAATACGCCTGACATATCGTCCCCTTCTCCGGATGGGGGCAGCGTAAGCGCTCTTGTGGCGGCACCGTAGGCCTTTGAAGGTGGCCGCTGTGAGGGCGCTTTTTGTTTAGGCGCCCTCACTCGGGCGCGCACAATGAAGGGAGAGCGTATGAAGAGCTTTATTGCCGAGGATTCATTCTGGGAGCTGTTTCCGCAGGCAGCGGTCGGTGTTGTGGTCGTGGAGGGCATGAAGCCCACGGCTCAGATTCCTCAAGAGGACGTGGATGCGATTGCGGCGTTGCTCGACCGCGCCAATATCGATGTGGAGCGTCATCTGACCAGCGACACTATCAGCGAGAACGCACCGGTCAAGGCATGGCGCGAGGCCTATCGTCTGTTCAAGACCAAGAAAGGCGCGCGCTGCTCGATCGAGAACTTGCTCAAACGCGTGCTCAAAGGCAAGCCGGTGGGCCACATTACGCCTGCGGTGGATATTTACAACACGGTGTCGCTGACCTTCGCGTTGCCCGTGGGAGGCGAGGATCTGCATGCGATCGAGGGAGACCTTCGCTTGAAAGTGACCGACGGTGGCGATGCGTTCTTGCCGCTTGGCGAGGAGGCGGACGATCCGACGCTGCCCGGCGAGCTCGCCTACATCGACGATGCGGGCGCCGTGTGCCGCTGCTGGAACTGGCGCGACGGCGTTCGCACGGCGCTGTCCGATGATTCGGCCGATGCGTTCCTGGCGATTGAGTGCGTGGAGCCCGAGCGGATGGGGGATTGCCAGGCCGCGATCGATCGCTTAGCCGAGCTGCTCGAGCGCTATCTGGGAGCGACGGTTGTCGTTAAAACGCTTGTGACCCGCGACAATCCTTGCGTGGGGCTGTAGCGAAGTCTGCGGATCAAACTCGATGCCCCAAACCACCACAAAGGTGCCTGTCCCCTTTGTGGTGGTTTTTATGTTGATGGGTTAACAAATGGGATATTTGGGTACAGGTGTTACCTTGTGCGGCTAAGATGTTTACCCGTAAGCATTATGCAAGCGAAAGGCGGTCGTCTCCCATGCAGCAGAACGACGAGACACGTTTCGAGGACTTTGTCGGACTGATCAGCGGGCTCTACAAGGAGATCCAGCGTATCAAGACGTCCGAAGGCGCAAGGCTGGGCCTCAAGGGCTCCGACGTTATGTGCCTGTACTATCTTGAGCGCAGCAAGGACGGCCTGACTGGCGCCGACCTCGCCCGCATGGCCGGCGTTACCCGTGCCGCCGTTTCGCGCACACTGGCACATCTGGAGGAGGGCGGCTACGTCGAGGTTGACGACTCGGGTGATGCGGCCGTCAAGTATCGTGCTCCGGTGCGCCTGACTGCCCTGGGCGGCGAGAGCATGAGCGAGGCCGATCGCATCATTCGCGAGGTGCTCGATACCACCGGCAAGGCCATGGGCGTGGAGCAGCGCGAGCAGATGTATGCATCGCTGCGCACGATCCTCAACACCCTGCGCGAGATCTAGAGCCGCGCTGGCGCTAGCTTTCAGCCAAGAACTGCATCGTCCCGTTTGAGCGCGTACGCCGTGCCGGGACATTGCTGTCAAAATTCCCTGCGCGAGACCTGCGCAAGAAAGGATTCGTTATGTCCGTCCGCATTATTACCGATTCCGCAAGCGATATGTCGCCGGCGGAGCACCCCGCTCTGCGTGTTCTGCCGCTGTCCGTCACCTTTGGCACCGATGTGTATATGGATGGCGTCGACATCGATCACCAGCGCTTTTACGAGATGCTTGTGGAGCGCGATGAGCTGCCCAAGACCGGTCAGGTCAACCCGTACGCCTTTTCGCAGGCGATTGCCGAAGCGCGTGAGGCCGGCGATGAGGCCGTGATTATTACCGTGGGCGCCAAGCTCTCGGGCACCAACCAGAGTGCTCGTACGGCACTTGCCGAGGCGCCGGGCGGCGACATGTTCGTCGTGGACAGCAATAACGTGACCTTGGGCGAGCGCGTGCTGGTCGAGTATGCGCTGCGCCTGGTGGACGAGGGCCAGGGCGCGGCTCAGGTTGCGGCGGCTGTCGAGGCCGTGCGCGACCGCGTGGTCGTCATCGGCCTGCTCGAGACGTTGGAGTACCTGGTGCGCGGCGGTCGCCTGTCTGCTGCGGCCGGTGCCGTGGGTACGCTGCTCAACGTAAAGCCCGTGGTGGCTGCCGAGGACGGTCTGATCGTGCAGCTGGGCAAGGCGCGCGGTTCCAAGAACGGACGTAACCTGCTCAACCAGAAGGTCGAAAAGGCGGGCGGCATCGACTTTTCCATGCCGCTGGCGCTCGGCTATACGGGCCTTTCGGATGCGGTGCTCAAGAAGTATATCGAGGACAGCGCGGCACTGTGGGCTGGCCACACCGAGGGCGAACTGCCCGTTCACACCATCGGCGCCACCATCGGCACCCATGTAGGCCCCGGCGCCGTAGCCGTAGCCTTCTTCCAGCCCGTTAACTAGCCCACCTGCCAAAACCACCACAAAGGGGACGGGCGCCTTTGTGGTGGTTTATGCTATTCCGGATGGAAGGGAGCGAGCAATGGCGTCTGAGGGCTTTTTTGAACGGGTGTACGAGGTGGTCGAGCAGATTCCCGAGGGGATGGTCGCCACCTACGGTCAGGTGGCGCTGCTCGCCGGTCGTCCGCGGAGTGCGCGGTACGTGGGCTACGCGCTTCACGACAATCCGCGCCCTGGTCAGATTCCCTGTCATCGCGTGGTGTTTGCCGATGGCCGCATTTGCGAGGGCTTCGCCTTTGGTGGCCCCGATGCTCAACGCGAACTTCTGCTGGGGGAGGGCGTGACATTTGCCGATTCCATGCACGTCGACTTGGGCGCCTGTCGTTGGCCGGCCGGGCTTTAACGGCTTGCTCGCGCCAAAACTATCACAAAGGTGCCTGTTCCCTTTGTGGTAGTTTTAGTTTACCGGGGTTAACTTATGGAGAAGGTGTGACGGCGTATTTTGCCGTCAGAAAGTAAACCACGGTGAACTATATTGTATTCAGCAACGGAGCAGGCCATAGGCGATGAAAAAGCCTGCCCTGTTGAGTTTGATTCGCATTCCTCCCCTCTGTGCGATTCAACGGTGTACTTCGGGAACAGGCCCGCTGGCAACTAACTGCCAGCGGGCCTGTTCCCGTTTGTCGGGGGAGTGCGATGGGCGGAGCCGAAGCGGTCCGGCTCCAAAAAAAAGGCGGACGCCGTAGCGCCCGCCCTATAGCAATCGAAAGCTCAAGCCAGCAGATCGGTCTAGTACACCATGCCCATGGCGTCCTGAACCTCGGCCAGGGTCTGCTCGGCGATCTCGTTGGCACGACGGTTGCCCTCGTGCAGGACGTCCTTCACATAGTCCAGATCGTTCTCATAGCGCTGACGACGCTCGCGGATTGGCGCGAAGTACTCGTTGACGGCCTCGGTCACGTACTTCTTGAGTTGGCCGGAGCCGCCCATGCCAATCTCCTCGGCAATCTCGACCTCGGAACGACCGGTGCAGATGGCGGCCGTCGAAAGCAGACCGGACACGCCGGGGCGGTTCTCGGGATCGAACGTGATCATGCGCTCGGAGTCGGTCTGGCTCTTCTTGATGCGCTTGGCCGTCTCCTCGGCGGTCATCGAGATGTTGATGGCGTTACCGTAGCTCTTGCTCATCTTGCGCCCGTCCAGGCCCGGCAGCAGCGGGGTCTCGGACAGCAGTGCGTCGACCTCGGGGAACACCTTGCCGTAGCGGTTGTTAAAGCGGCGGGCGATGGTGCGGGTGAGCTCGATGTGCGGCAGCTGGTCGCGACCGACGGGCACCACATTGCCCTTGCAGAACAGGATGTCGCAGGCCTGATGCACCGGATAGGTGAGCAGAAGGCCGGTGAGCTCGTGGCCCGAGGCCTCCATCTCGGCCTTGACCGTTGGGTTGCGCGCCAGTTCGGCCTCGGAAACCAGCGACAGGAACGGCAGCATGAGCTGGTTGGCTGCGGGCACGGCGGAGTGCGCGTAGATCATGGTCTTGTCGGGGTCGATGCCGCAGGCAAGGTAGTCCATGACCATGTTGTACACGTTGTCCTGGATGTGCTCGGTCGTGTCGCGGTCGGTGATGACCTGGTAGTCGGCGATGAGCACGTTGGTCTTGGCGCCCATGTTCTGCAGCTCAACACGGCCCTTGAGGGTGCCGAAGTAGTGGCCCAGGTGCAGACGGCCGGTGGGGCGGTCGCCGGTGAGCATGGTGAACTTTTCGGGCGTTTTGGCCAGGCCCTCGCGAATGGCGTTGCTCTTTTGCAGCGCGACTTCGTAGCTGTTCTCGTTTGGCATGATTGCTCCTAACGTATGTTCATGGGTCAAGATGATAACGCGTTTATTGGAGGGGCGGGTCGTAAGTAGGCGAGGGGCGGGAGAGCGGCGGCATGTGCGATGGGCGCGGCGTGGTTGCGCGTTTGGCCGGCGGCGCCTGGGCGCATCCTCGGCAGCTTACCCTAGCGCCTGTGGTGGCGCTCCTCCTTGCGTTCTTCTGCCGCCTGCTCCTCCTGCTTAAAGGCGGGATCGTCGGGGGTGACGAGCTCGTCCTCGTGCGTGCGCTTGTTGTAATGGTGGCGCAGCACGGGCTCAAACAGGTGCAGGTGCTTGGCAAAGGCCGCCGAGCCAATGGCGAGTACGGTAAAGATGAGCACGCGCATGGGCACCTCGACCTGGTTAATCGCGGCGGCGCCGGCCGAAAGCATGATGCACCAGGCGTAGATGAGGAGCACTGCCTGCTTTTGGTTGTAGCCCTCTTGGATCAGGCGGTGGTGGATGTGGCCCTTGTCGGCCTGCCCGATGCTAATGTGGGCGCGCTTGCGGCGCACGATGGCGCTAAACGTGTCGATGATGGGCACGCCGGCAACGATGAGCGGGATGATAAGCGAGGTGAGCGCGGCGGTGCGGCTCACGTTGAGCAGCGAGATGGAGCCCAGCGCAAAGCCCAGAAGCAGCGACCCCGAGTCGCCCAAGAAGATGCTTGCGGGGTTGAAGTTGTATCGCAAAAAGGCCAGGCAGGCGCCAAAGAGCGCAATGGAGAGCGCGGCGGCGTCGATGCGGCCCGAGAGAACGGCCATCGAAAACATGGTGAACGACGCGATGCCGCAGATGCCCGTGGCCAAGCCGTCGAGGCCGTCGATGAGGTTAATGATGTTGGTGAATGCCACCAGATAGATCACGGTGATGGGGTAGGCGAGCCATCCGAGCATGATCTCGCCGGGGGCAAACGGGTTGACGATGACGCCGATGCGCAGGCCGCCCACGCAGGCGATGAGCGCAGCGAGGACCTGTCCGGCCAGCTTTTGCTTGGGCTTGAGCTGGATGACGTCGTCGATAGCGCCGGTCGCAAAGATGACGGTAAAGGAGAGGGCCAGCATGGGATAACTAATGTGAAGGCGCGGGTGCGGCACCAGGACGGGCGGCCAGCCTAGGTGCCAGGTGCCTAGGATTTGCACAATGCAGGCAACGACCAGGCCCAAAAACACCGCCGTTCCGCCCAAACGCGGGATGGGCTTGGTGTTGATGCGGCGCTTAGAAGGATAGTCGACGGCGTCGAGCTTAATTGCCAGGCGCTTGACCAGGGGCACCGTGAGGAAGGTCGTGATAAAGGCCGCCGCTGCCACGCATAGGTACGGTATGTAGCTCGGGGATGAAGCCATGAATCTAAAAACCGCCAAGCGTCGAAGGGAAAGGTCAGAAGAACGCCATGCGCAAAGGGCATAGCCGAATCATGATACTCGACCAAGGGGGGTGCATGGAATTGCACGCAGCGATAATCACGCGCTTACCAGATATTGGGATGTTGTCGATGGCTTGTCGGGATGCCGGCGGGGATCCATGTGGACTGTAATGGTGAATTTCGGCAAAAGAAAACCACCCCCCACGTTACGAAAATGAACCCACCTAAAACAGGTGGGTGCCCTCATCGACTGTTCCAGCGTCCTTAACAACGAAGGATACCTGTACTGAGTACGACTGTGTGGGCTCCCTAAATAAACGCGACGGTTCACCCAGTTGCTCCGCGGGGGGCGGAATACCTACATCATAAAGCGGCACTTTATCGATTCCAGTCTTGACATTACAAAAATCGTGTCGGACGATTACGGCACCTTTAGGCTCGAGCCGTCTGTACGGCTGGTCCTTTTGCGTTTGAGCTGCTGAATCATTGTTTTGGAGCATGTTTTTATGCCGACGTCGTTGACCGAACTTTTTTCGCCCGTCTGCCATTTGTGTCCGCGCCGTTGCGGTGCGGCGCGCGACGAGGGCGCGCGTGGCGTGTGCGGCGCCGACGACACGCTTAAGGTCGCCCGCGCGGCGCTCCATATGTGGGAGGAGCCGCCTATTTCGGGCGAGGCCGGCTCGGGTACGATTTTCTTTAGCGGCTGTTCGCTCAAATGTATCTACTGCCAGAACCACGAGATCTCGACCGGCAATTTTGGCCTTGAGATTTCGCCTGAGCGCCTGGTCGAAATTATGCTGGAACTGCAGGACCAGGGTGCCAACAACATCAATTTGGTGACGGCGACGCACTATGCGCATCTGTTGCCTGCCGCGATTGCCGCGGCACGGACGCGCGGGCTGGTCATCCCGATCGTCTACAACACGAGTGGTTACGAGCGCGCGAGTGCCGTGGCGGCGCTGGGCGACCTGGTCGATGTGTGGCTCACCGATTTTAAATATGCCGATGCCGGGCTTGCGCAGTCGCTTTCTCATATTAAGGACTATCCGCGCGTGGCCGTGTCGGGTCTGGCCCAGATGGCGCGCGAGATTGAGCGCCGCGGGGGAGAGCTGGTAGACAAGGACGGGCTCATGAGGCGCGGCATAATCGTGCGCCACCTGGTGCTGCCGGGGCATGCGGATGACTCGTGCCGCGTGTTAGACCTGGTGTGGCAGACGGTGGGCGACGTGCCGATCTCGGTCATGAACCAGTACACGCCCAATGCGCTCATGCGCGAGCAGGGCGGCGATCTGGCGCGCGCCGTGACGCGCGAGGAGTACGAGCAGGTGCTCGACCATGCCGACGACCTGGGCTTTACGACGATGTTTTGGCAAGAGGGCGGCGCGGTAGACGAGAGCTTCACCCCGGCGTTCGATACCACCGGTGTTCTTACTAGTGCTCAAACCAGCTAATCTGGGACGAGGCTCTTTGAGTAGTCTTTTTGGGACGGGGCTGTTTTAGCTACCCCTGCCGCTGTTCGACCAAACCGTTCGCGTTGTCTGTCGGGGTAGCTAAAACAGCCCCGTCCCAAAAAGACTGGGTATTGGGCGTTGACAGTTGGCGAGCCGTAGGTAAAATATCAACTTGTCCTGGGGACGTAGCTCAGTTGGGAGAGCGCTGCCGTCGCATGGCAGAGGCCGAGGGTTCGACTCCCTTCGTCTCCACCCTTGGATTTGATAAGCCGCTGACATTGCGTCGGCGGCTTTTTTTAAAAGAAAGGGCTGTACCATGGCCGAGCTTGAGTCCCAACCACTGTCTGCCGAGGAACGCGCCGAGTTGGAAGAGCTCCGCGCCGAGAAAGCTCGTCGCGAGGCCCAGGAAGAGGCACGCCGCGAGCGTGAGGAGCTGGCCGCCCTGCGTGCCGAGCGTGCGAAGGCCGAGGAGGCTGCCGCGAAGCCCGCGCCCACCGCACCCAAACCTCAGCCTAAAAGGGCCACTCGTCCCAAGCCCGTCGAGCCCAAACCGAGCCGTGACGAGATGAGCTTTGCCCAGCGCATGGTTACCTCCAAGGAGCCTACGGGCGAGAACGAGATCCCTGGCATGGCGCCGGCTCAAAAAATCATCATTGTCCTTGCCCTCATCGCGTTTGTCATCTTTATGGGCTACACGATCCTGACCAGCATGGGCCTGCTCTAGCCGATTCGCGCCGGGTGTCATGCCCGAACACTCTGCCCTTCTCCAACCCTCAACCTCTGCACAACGCATCCGAAAGGTCGCCCCATGGCTTTGACCGATATCTCTCATCCCACCGACATCGCAATGCTCACCGATCTGTACGAGCTCACTATGGCCCAGGGCCTGTGGGAGAGCGGCAAGGCCAATGAGCAAGGTTGTTTTACCGCGTTTTACCGCGACCATCCCTTTGGCAGCGCCTATGCCGTCATGTGCGGCACCGCCGAGCTGCCCGAGCTGGTCGAGAATCTGCGCTTTACGCCCGAGGACATCGACTACCTCGCCTCGCTCCAGGCCCCTGCCGGCGGCGCGATGTTCAAGCCTGGATTCCTCGACTACCTGCGCGATTTTCGTGCGCATGTAAACATCGACGCCGTGCCCGAGGGCGAGCTCGTCTTTCCGCGCGAGCCCATGGTGCGCGTCACCGGTCCCGCGCTGGAATGCCAGCTGCTCGAGACGGCGTTGCTCAACATCGTCGGGTTCCAGACGCTTGTCGCCACCAAGACGGCGCGCGTGGTGCTCGCCGCCGACGGTCGCCCCGTGGCGGAGTTTGGCCTGCGCCGAGCCCAGGGTCCCGATGGCGGCCTGGCCGTTGCGCGCGCGAGCTACGTTGCCGGCTGCTCCTCTACGTCCAATGTGCTCGCCGGCCGCCGCTACGGTATTCCCGTCTTTGGCACGCATGCGCACAGCTGGGTGATGAGCTTCGATTCCGAGCTCGAGGCCTTCCGCGCCTTTGCCAAGTCGAGTCCCAAGAACTGTACGCTGCTTATCGACACCTATGACGTGCGCGAGGGCTGCGAGCATGCCATTACGGTTGCCAAGGAGATGGAGGCGGTGGGCGAGCGTCTGTCGGCCATTCGCATCGACTCCGGCGACCTCGCCAAGCTCTCCAAGTATGTTCGCGGCCGTTTTGATGCCGAGGGCCTGCCCTATGTGGGGATTTCGGTTTCCAACGATCTGGATGAGTACACGATTCAGTCGCTGCTCGACCAGGGCGCGCCCATCGACAGCTTTGGCGTGGGTACCAAGCTTGCGACCTGCTATGACCAGCCGGCGCTGGGCGGCGTGTACAAGCTTTCCGCCCGCCGTGCGAGCGAGGCAGATCCATGGACGCCGGTGGTCAAGCTCTCCGAGCAGCCCTACAAGCGCACGATCCCGGGCGTGCAACGTGTGCGCCGTTATTACGACGGCTTTGGCGGCCCGGTCTGCGACATGATCTACGACGAGGACCATCTGGCGGGGGAGGGCGCCGCGCGCGGCAATACCCTCGTGGCCGTGAATGATGCCGCCCTGGTGACCGACGTGTCCGAACTTGAGTATCGCGAGCTGCTGGTGCCGATCGTGCGCGATGGCAGTGCGGTGGCTCCGCGTGAGAGCATCCAGGACGCGCGCGAGCGCTGTGCTTGGGCGCTCGATCATCTGGACGCAGCTTTCAAGCGCTTCCTGTACCCGCAGACCTATGTGGTGGGCATGGAGCAGGGCCTGGCTCAGGTGCGCGACGAGCTCGTGCGCAAGAACATGGCTGCGGCTTCGGCCTTCCCCTGGGCAAAATGATCCGAAGGGGACGGAGGAAAACGGATCATTTTCGTCCGTCCCGCACTAGGCGCCCCGACTGCCCCAGCTCGCCCGAACGCTCGACATTCGATTGGTTTGACGTATGACGACTTCTTATAAAACGATGGTGGTAAAGATCGGTTCGTCCACGGTGGTGGGCGCCGACGGCAAGGTCAACCGCGCCTTTATCGGCGGGCTTGCCGACCAGGCCGCAGCGCTGCGCGAGCTTGGCTGGCGCCTGGTCGTGGTGAGCTCGGGTGCCATTGTCTGCGGCTATCCCGTGCTGGGCTTCGACCGCAAGCCGGTCGGTGACCTGCCGAGCCTGCAGGCCTGCGCCTCGGCCGGTCAGTGCATCATCTCGTCGGCCTACGACGAGGAGTTCCATGCGCGCGACCTGCTCACCTCTCTCGTCCTGCTCACGCGTCACGACACGGCGCGCCGCACGTCCTACCTGCACGCGCGCGACGCCCTGCTGCGCCTGGTGGAGCTGGGCGTGGTGCCGGTCGTCAACGAGAACGACACCGTTACCGTCGATGAGATCAAGTTCGGCGACAACGACACGCTGGCGGCGCTTGTGAGCTGCCTGGTTTCTGCCGATCTGTGCGTGACGCTCTCGGACATCGATGGCCTCTATACCGCCAATCCGCACGAGGACCCCACGGCCGAGTTCGTCCCGGTCGTGCATAAGATCGATGCCAAGATCATCGCCTCGGCGGGCGATTCTTCGACTTCGGTGGGCACGGGCGGCATGATCACAAAGATTCGCGCGAGCCGCATTCTGATGACGGCGGGCATTCAAAGCGTGATTTGCTCGGGCGAGGAGCCCGATGCGCTCGTGCGTCTGGCCCGCGGCGAGAGCGTGGGTACGTTGTTCGATCCGCCGGCTGAGCGCCTGGACATCGCGCCCCGCAAGCTGTGGATCGCGCTGGGCGACAAGGCGCATGGCTCGGTGACGGTCGATGATGGTGCTGCGAAGGCGCTGGTCAGCCGTGGATCTTCCCTGCTTGCAGTGGGTATTCGCGAGGTCGATGGCCAGTTTGCCGAGGGCGATGTGCTCGATGTGTGCGATCCGAGCGGTATGGTCGTCGCCCGCGGTATCGCCGAGGCCGATTCGGACGTGCTGGAACTTGCCGCCGGCCGCCGCCAGGACCAGATCGCCAGCAACCGCCTGCTCGCTAACCTGGCCGAGAAGCCGGCGATACACAGGGACAATCTAATCGTCTTCGCATAACGGGTCGACGCTGCGCGCCGCCCAGAGCGACAATTTGTCATTCAAAAGGCGAGGCATGACCATCAGGTCTATGCCTCGCCTTTTTCATGCCAACTTGTTCGCTCTGGGCGGCGCTCGCTTCTTTTGTTCGACCTACGATTTAAAGCCACTCGCTTAGAGGCGTTTTCGCTTTCTGTCCTCTACCTGTGGCATCGTCGTTGACGACACTTATTCGGCACTTGGGGACACTCCTTTGCTAGAAGATTTGGCGCAGGTCTCCTCGGTTGAGGGCTTCGTCGAAGAGGTGCTTGAACACCACGCTGCCGTGCAGACCGTCGTGCTCGAACTCGTTGGTCACCCAGGCATGCGAGTTGCCCACACGGCTGAGCGTATCGAGCTGCAGGCCCGAATCGACGTACATGTCGTCGAAATACACCGCGGCCTGCAGGGGCACCTCGTTGCACGCCAGGCGCTGCGGGTCGTAGATCTTGTCCCAGCTGGTGTCTTCCATCAGCAGATCCATCGCCGGCTTGAAGGGCTTGAGCTCGGGCATCTGCTCAAACATCCACGGGAACATGGCCTCGCCGGTAAACATGAGCGGGCGCGCAAGCGTGTCGAACTCGGCACGGTGTGCCTTCTCTTCTGCCGCGGCCCAGCGAATGGGCATGGTGTCGCCGTCGGCGTAGATGAACTCCTGAAGCGTCCAGTACAGCGGATTCGTGCGCGTGTTGGTGCGCTCGAAGGCGCGCATCAAAAAGCTGTCAGATACCGAGGCGCCGCAGGTCAGCGTGCCGTCGCCGCCAACAAAAGCGTGATCGATAATCCAATGCATGCGCTCAAAGCTCGGCTTCATGCCGAAGTCGCTGCCCATGAGCTGCAGGCGCTCGACCGTCATCGGCGAGCCGTCGGGCAGCACGGGCTTCTGAGCCTCGAGCGCATCGGCCAGGGCTGCCACGCGCTCGACATCGGCGGGGTAGCGGTCGTAATACTGCTGCGTCTTGGCGGCCATGCGTGGGAAGGTGTGCGCGTAGACCTCGCTGGCGCTCGCCGGCACGTGCGGAATGCCACCACAGGTAAAGCTTGCCGCCACGCCCTCGGGGAAGAGCGACAGATAGCTCAACGTCAAAAAGCCGCCGTAGCTCTGCCCGAGTGTGACCCAGGGCTTGCCCCCAAAGCCCACCAGGCGCAGATACTCAAAATCGCGCACGATTGAGCTGGCGAGGTGACGCTTGAGGAAGTCCGCCTGCGAGCGGGCGGCATTGGCGCCTGCTGCCTCGGCGCGATCACCTAGCGCCGCGATGGTGCGTCCGTCCACGCAGCTACTGCGTCCGGTGCCGCGCTGGTCGGGAAGGACCACGCGGAAGTGCTTGACGGCCTCCTCGATCCAGCCATCGCTTGTGGGCGACAGCGGACGCGGGCTCTCGCCGCCGGGGCCGCCCTGCAAAAACAGGAGCAGCGGCAGATCGTCGTTGATGCGGTCGGGCGCGCAAACCACGCGGTAGAAGAGCTTGATGCTCTCGGGCGCGCCGGCGATTGGTGCCGGCATGGCGCCGCGGCGCATGGTGCTGCCGACGGCCAGGAGCATCGGCTCCAGGCCGCGCCAGTCGAGGGGGACATCGATGCTGTGGTCCTCGACATACAGGCCGGGGACGTGGTACGAAGTGATGAGGGCCATGTGAGTCTTCCGTTCGTTGCGGTGTTTCGGGTTGACCAATTCTACCGCCGCGGGCGAGGCCATGCGCAAATCGGCTACCATGGTTGCAAACTTCTAGGAGAAAGGGCCGCCCATGTCGGTCGATATAGCCACGTATGTCCACGATCTTGCCGTTGCCGCCAAGGCAGCGTCGGCCTCGCTTGCCACGGCGAGCGACGAGCAGCGCCAGGAGGCCGTGCGCGCCATGGCCGTAGCACTGCGCAACGGTGTCGACTCCATCGTCGCCGCCAACGAGCTCGATATGTCCGCCGCGCGCGATGCGGGGACCTCGGCGGGGCTCCTCGACCGTCTGCTGCTGACGCCCGAGCGCGTTGAGGGCATGGCCACCGGTCTGGAGAAGCTTGCCGAGCTGCCCGATCCCGTGGGCCGCGTGCTCGATCACCGCGTGCTCGCAAGCGGCGTGGACCTCACCCGTGTGAGCGTGCCGTTGGGCCTTGTCGCCATGGTGTACGAGGCGCGCCCCAACGTGACGGCCGACGCCGCGGGCATCTGCATCCGCACCGGCAACGCCTGCATTCTGCGCGGTGGTTCGCTGGCCTATCACTCGTGTGCCATGATCGCCGAGCTGCTGGCCGATGCGCTCGAGGCCAAGGGCTTCCCGCGCGAGGCCGTCTCGATGATCGAGTCTACCGACCGCGAGGCAACCGGCGAGCTCATGAAGTTCCGCGGCATCGTCGATGTGCTCATTCCGCGCGGCGGTGCAGGCCTGATCCGGCGCTGCGTGCGCGAGTCGCTTGTGCCGGTGATCGAGACGGGCACGGGTAACTGCCACATCTACGTGCATGAATCCGCCGACTTCGATAAAGCGCTCAATATTATCGTCAACGCTAAGACGCAGCGCGTGGGCGTGTGCAATGCCGCCGAGTCGTTGCTGGTCGACCGTGCTGTGGCCGATACGTTCTTGCCCGCTGTCGTTGCCGTGCTGCATGACCACGGCGTACTCATTCACGGCGACGAGGCCACGTGCGCCGCATGCGCCGGCGCCGGCTTTGTGGAGGGCGATGACTACGTCGTCGCGACTGAGGAGGACTGGGGCCGCGAGTACCTGGCGCTCGAGATGAGCGTGAAGGTCGTGGCAAACGAGGACGAGGCCATCGCGCACATCAACCGCTATGGCACCATGCATTCCGAGGCCATCATCGCCGAGGACGTGGATGCCTGCGAGCGCTTCCTGGATGCGGTCGATGCCTCGGCCGTGTATGCCAACGCCAGCACGCGCTTCACCGACGGCGGCGAGTTTGGCCTGGGCGCCGAGATTGGCATCTCGACCCAAAAGCTCCACGCCCGCGGACCCTTTGCCGCCGAGGCCCTCACCACCTACAAATACAAGCTCCGCGGCACCGGCCAGGTCCGTCCCTAAACCTACCAAAAAGGGACAGGTTTATTTTGGCAGGTTTTATCTGCGGTTTTGCCGGGCACACGTTCGCCCGGCTTTTTTCTCCTCAAACCTTTTCTGCCTTTCGGCTTGAGCCGCGGCGATATACGATAGTGACACCGTGTCCTAGCACCGAATCACCAGGAGGTATTGCCATGTCCCAGACGCTTTCCGCCGGAATCACCCGCGACCGCGCGTTCGAACTGCTCAACGAGCACAACAAGGACCCGTTCCACATCACCCACGGTGAGACCGTCGAGGGCACCATGCGCTATTTTGCGCGCGAGTTCGACCCCGAGAACGAGGAGTTCTGGGGCATCGTCGGCCTGCTGCACGACTTGGATTGGGAGGAGCATGAGGACGACCCCATGAACCACACCATCTATGCGGCCGAGATCCTTGAAGGCGAGGGCGCATCGCCCGAGCTCATCCGCGCTATCCAGACGCACACGTCCGATTTCAATGCTTCACTGCCTAAGCCCGAACTGCAGATGGAGAAGATTCTGTTTGCCTGCGACGAGCTCACCGGCTTGATCGGTGCCGCCGTCATCATGCGCCCAAGCAAGAGTGTCATGGACTTTACGACCAAGTCGCTCAAGAAGAAGTTCAAGGACAAACGCTTTGCCGCCGGCTGCTCGCGCGACGTGATTTCGCAGGGCGCCGAGATGCTGGGCTGGGAGCTCCCCGAGCTCTTTGACCGCACCATCGCGGCCATGCAGTCCTTTGCGCCCGACCGCGACACCTTCCAGGCCTAACCTGCCAAAAAGGGACAGGTTTATTTTGGCATGTTTTATCTGCGGAAACGCCTCCGTTGTAGTTCTTAGCTGCGGAGGCGTTTCCGTTTTCTTGTGATGCCTCGGGACTATTCTGTCGTTGCCGGCAGGTGACTATGCGGCATTCTTTATAATCCACGTTCCCAACCCGGTTAATAACTGAACCTGTTTGATCGTCAGCCCTTCTTTTCGAAGGGCCAGTATCGCTTCGTTACGAAGTGCCTTGGAGATGGATTTGAGTTCTGTGGGCGCACATCCCGCGACGTTTTGCACGACTGCCGCACCAAATTCACTTAGATCTTCCTCTCGCACTTTTGCCGTTGCGCTCGGACGATAGGGCAGCGTGGGTACACTTTTCATGAACTTGAGATATGAGCGCGGCGTCGGAAAAAGTGCGTCGACAACGTCCCCGGTGACATGCGGCCGAGACCTTGCTCCCATTAGGTACTCACGATGGCTGCTCCATGGATAGTCGTCATATGTCGCCAGTCCTGCTTTTTGAGGATTCAAATGAATATATCGAATTGCTTCGAGCAGATACTCCTCCGATTTAATCGGCGAATCCCAGAAGCGCTCCTGAAATACGTGGCCGATATGACCCGCGCGTGCATTGTACCTGCCCGCATACGATACGGCTATCGCGTGCATCGCGTCGCTCTTGCGGTCGTCCGGATCGTCGACGAGCAGATGAATGTGATTTCCCATAAGGCACCAAGCGATAAGCTCAATATTGTGTTTGGGGAGGATCGCATCGAGGATTTGAAGCAAGGCGATTCGGTCCTCGTCACCGTCAAACAGCAATTGCCCTCCGTTCCCGCGCAATGTGACGTGGAAAAAACCAGTCGGTGACTTTGAACGAGGTTTTCTCGGCATGGCCCCTCCTTTTAGCTCGGATGGGCTGAAGATACCTTATTGGGAGGTATTGGTTGTCGAGATTCAGTTCACCGACTATAGCTGCTACCTGCCGAAATGTTATTGCGTTTTCAAATTGATGCTTTTTAATGGTAATTGAGCGGGGTGAGAGCCCTCGATGCGGATGCGGACGTTGCCAGCGTCGAGCTGGATTGTTCTTGTGTGAAGACGTCGCAAATGGGCTTCACGCATTTCTACGTAGATAGAAAAATGGCCGGGCGCTCAAAATAAAACGGAGCGCCCGGCCATTTACTAATTGTTCATCGACGTTTGGCCAGATAAAACCTGCCAAAATAAACCTGTCCCTTTTTGGCAGGTTAGTTGAGGGCGGCTTGGGCTAGGCGGGCTTCGGCGTCCTCTTCGGTGACGCCCAGGGCCACGGCGAACTCCTCTATGGAGCGGCGCTTGGCCTCCTTAAGTACGCGCATGTAGTAGGAGCTGGGCTTTTTATCAGCTTCCTCGGCCTGGCGAATGCGGTGCATCATGGTCTTTGCCACGCGGACCGTCTCGGGCGCGCCCAGCTTGAGCTGCTGCTTAAAGTGCGTCTCCTCAAGCGAGCTGTTACGCTCGGTAAAGGTGTCGCACTCCAGCTCGTCATAGTGGCTCAGCAGGTGCTCGGCATCTTGCTGGGAGATGGCGGCATGCAAACGATCGGCCTGCGCCACGGGGTACATGAGGATCGTCTGCGCATGTCCCTGCTTGGTCTCGAGCAACAGCATGGGCTGCGGCGTGTCGTCCCTAAAACCGACGACGGTGCAGACTCCCTGACCCGGATGAATGACGTGTTGACCGATTGAGAACATGCTACCTCCAACTTATACGAATTTGCGTATGTCTAGAATACCACGCTGACGTGCGGAAACCCTTACTTTATGCAGGAAAAGCACACAACTCCGATAGGTAAGAGTATTCGATAAAAGACACAGCTCATTCACACCTTTATGCATTTTCAGCGCGTGCATAATCTGCAGGCAGACCGGCATCTTTGAGAGACTCCATACAAGCTGTAGTCAATTTTGTGCATATGCAATTTCGATTGGCTTTACCCTGCGATAGTGCCCGTCGCTTGTGATAGAGTGCTACAAACTCTGGCTTTTGCCCTACGAGTGACCAAGAGCTCGGGGGCTTTAACACAAGGAGGATCTATGCCCGAGAAGATTGAAGAGCTGGTACGCGCTGCGCTTGCTGCGGCCCAGGAGGCCGGCGACCTTTCCGCATTTGAACTTGACGATTGCGCTATCGAGCGACCGGCTGACACTTCTCATGGCGAGTGGACCTCCACCATGGCCCTGAAGTCCGCCAAGCTGGCCCACTGCGCCCCGCGCAAGATCGCCGAGGCCGTCGTTGCCCATATGCCCGAGGACCCCGCGATCGAGAAGGTCGAAATCGCAGGCCCCGGCTTCATCAACTTCTACCTCTCCGTTGCCGTCAAGAATGCCATCTTTGGCGAGGCTCGCGAGAAGGGCATGGACTTCGCTAAGTCCAACGTCGGTGGTGGCCTGAAGACCCAGGTCGAGTTCGTTTCCGCTAACCCTGTCGGCCCCATGCACATCGGCCACGGCCGCTGGGCCGCGCTGGGCGACTCGCTCTGCCGTGTTATGGACCACGCCGGTTACGACATCCAGCGTGAGTTCTACATCAACGACCACGGCTCTCAGATGAACACCTTCGGTAACTCCATCAGCACGCGCTATATGCAGCTTGCCGACATCATCGCCAAGCAGGGCGTGGATATCGACGAGGCTCACAAGCTGCTGATCGCCGACCGCGACGCCTTTGTTGCCGACGAGAACGACGAGCACCCCGAGACCCATCCGTATCAGGACAACTTTGCCGAGACTCTGGGCAAGGACTCCTACGGCGGCGACTACATCATCGACGAGGCCGCCGAGTTCTGGCGCACCGACGGCGATAAGTGGGTCAACGCCGATCCTCAGGAGCGCATGGAGAGCTTCCGCGAGCGCGGCTATGTAAAGATGGTCGACAACATGCGCGACCTCTGCCACGCCGTCAACTGCGACTTCGACCGTTGGTACTCCGAGCGCTCGCTGTACGTGAAGGACACCGAGGGCGAGACCGCCGGCACCTCCGCCGTCGACCGCGCTTTTGAGAAGCTCGACAAGATGGGCTACCTCTACACCAAGGACGGCGCCCTGTGGTTCCGTTCCACCGACCTGGGAGACGACAAAGACCGCGTCCTGATCAAGTCCGATGGCGAGTACACCTACTTCGCCTCCGACGTTGCCTATCATTGGGACAAGTTCCAGCGCGTCGACCACGTCATCGACATTTGGGGTGCCGACCACCACGGCTACATCGAGCGCGTCCGCTGCGTCTGCGACGCTCTCGGCTATCCCGGCAAGTTTGAGGTTCTGCTGGGCCAGCTCGTCAACCTGCTGCGTAACGGCAAGCCCGTCCGTATGTCCAAGCGCAAGGGCACCATGGTGACCCTGCAGGAGCTCGTCGACGAGGTCGGCTCCGATGCCGCTCGCTACACGCTCATCTCCAAGAGCTCCAACCAGATGGTCGACTTCGACATCGAGGCCGTCAAGAAGCGCGACAACTCCAACCCGGTCTATTACGTGCAGTATGCTCACGCCCGCGTATGCTCCATCCTGCGCCGTGCCGCCGACGTTACGCCCGAGCAGGCCGACGAGATGGGCATGAAGGCCGTTGCCGCCAAGGCCATCGGTGAGAACGTCGATTACTCGCTGCTGACCGACCCGACCGAGCTCGCCCTTTCGCGCAAGCTCAACGAGCTCACCGACCTGATCGCCAGCTGCGCTCGCGATCGCGCTCCGTTCCGTCTGACCCACTTTGCCGAGGAACTCGCCGGTGACTTCCACAGCTTCTACGCTGCCTGCCAGGTGCTGCCGAGCGAGGGTCGTCCCGTCGACCCCGAGCTTTCGCGTGCCCGTCTGGCCGCTTGTGATGCCGTCCGTGTGACGCTCGCCCTGGTGCTCACCCTCGTTGGCGTTTCCGCGCCCGAGCAGATGTAAGCTACGGGTCATTTGACCGTGTAGGTTTGCTTTAACTGAGCCCTATAAGCCCGATCTCCCACGGAGGTCGGGCTTTTTTCGCAAATGCCGACGTATTGACAAATTTTGAACTGCTGGAAATACGAAACTATGCCGGTTTACTACGATGAATTGAGGAATTCCAACCACGCCGGCTTTTCGCTAAAAAGTGCAAGGCATCTACCTGCGGTTTTAGTTCAACAAGTTTCGGAGTGGTCGCGGTTGAGCGATTCATCGTAGTAAACCGCCATAGTTTTGGCGGAGGCAGTCAGATTTGTGAGTGGTAAACCAAAGAGTGTCCCTTTTGACTAGTCGTTTATGAACGTCCCCGATGACTAAGTTGCAGGTGACGGCGGTTGTGTTAAACTAACGCTGCGTAGTTGACGCAATCATCTCGATACAGATCAATGATGTCCGTCGTTTTGAACGGAACTAGACTGTTTAGCCGCCCTGAAGGTTTATGCAGGGAGCATGTGATCACAGGGCTTGAAAAGAAAGTTGAGCAAACACTGTGTCTGATCAACAGCAAGAAAACGAAATAACGACGACGCAAGCCGCTCCCGCTGCACCGGTTGTGTCGGACCAGGTCGCGGCGCCCGCGCAAACCTCGACTCCTGAGACGCCTAAGGCTGCAACGGCTGAGAAGGCCGTGCCTGCAACTGGTGAGGAGGCTGCTCCGGCAAAGCCCAAGCGTACGCGCCGCACGACCAAGCCTGCCGCTGACGGCGAGGAGGTCACCAAGCCCAAGCGCCGTACCACGCGCACGACGCGCGCCAAGCGCACCGTTGCAGCTGACTCCTCGGCGCCGATTTCCGATGAGGTCGCGCAGGCACGTGCGTTGGCGCAGATTAGCGAGGCCCAGGTGGTGCGCGCCCGCCGTCGTGCTGCCGAGCGTGAGGCCGCGGCTCTGACCGAGCTTGCAGCTCCGTCTGTGCCCGAGACGCCTGCCGCCGACCAGCCGACCGAGAAGCCGGCACCGCGCACACGCCGTCGCACGGTTGCTAAGGCCGAGCAGGTTGCCGATCAGGTAACCCCCGAGCTCACTGAGGCTTCGGTCCGTTCCGCGGCAGGGGAGGGCACATCGCCTGTTGAGCCCGCTGCGCCTGTCGAGGCCAACGAAGTTCCCGTTGTCGATCCGGCTTTGCGCCCGCACCGTCGCGGTCGCAAGCCCAAGGCCTTTGTCGAGGCCGAGAAGGCCGCAGCCGCAGCCGCCGCCGCTCGGGATGCTGCGGTGACCGCCAAGTCCTCAACTGCTGCCGATGTACCCGTCCAGGATGCTACGACTTCCGAGGCCGTTTCTGCCGATGCCGAGCCCGCCGACGTCCGTCCCGGTCGCAGCCGTCGCACTGCTGCTAAGCGCACGTCCAAGGCTAAGGCTGCCAAGAAGGGTGCGTCCGAGGATTCCGCCGAGACGACCGCCGATGCATCGACTGATGCCGTCGAGCCCCAGGACGTCGAACAGCCTGCATCCGAGAAGCCCAAGCGCGGTCGCAAGAAGTCCGTTAAGGCCAAGGCCGCCGAGCGGCAGGCTGATGTCGAAGCGCAGGTTGATTCTGGCGCCGAGGCCAATGACGCCGCTGCGGCCAATGTTGACACCGCCGCAACCGATGGTGCCGCCCACGCCGAGGGCGAAGACGGCGCTCGCCCCAACCGTCGCCAGCACAAGCGCAACGAGGAGCGCAACGAGCGCAAGGACGAGCGCAACAACGACCGTCGCAACCGCCAGCGCGATCGCAAGCAACGCAACAAGGAGCGTAATGCCGCTCCCACCGAGCCCACGCTTTCGCGCGAGGAGCTCGCTGCCATGAAGGTCGCCGAACTGCGCGAGAAGGCCAAGGAGTTCGAGATCGAGACGACCGGCAAGAAGAAAGCCGAGCTCGTCGAGGAAATCTACGTCACCGCCGCGAAGGCCGAGGGCTTCCGCGACATCAAGGGCATCCTGCAGATTCGTCCGGACAGCTCCGGCATCATCCATGCCCACGGCTACATGAAGTCCAGCGACGACGCCTTTGTTCCCGCATATCTCATCCGCTCCGCACGCCTGCGTACGGGTGATGTGATCGAGGGCTCTCTTCGTCCCTCGCGCGGTGGCGACAAGCGCGCCGGCCTTGCCAAGATCACGACCGTCAACGGCCTTGATCCCGAGCAGGCCCGTAACCGCCCCAAGTTTGGCGATCTTACCCCGGTCTATCCCAATGAGCCTTTGCGTATGGAGCACGGCAAGGATTCCATCACCGGTCGCGCCATCGATATCGTGTCGCCGATCGGCAAGGGCCAGCGCGGCCTGATCGTGTCTCCGCCCAAGGCCGGCAAGACCACGATTCTCAAGAAGATTTGCCAGTCTATCTCGATCAACAACCCCGAAGTGCACCTCATCTGCCTGCTCGTCGACGAGCGCCCCGAAGAGGTCACCGATATGCAGCGCTCCATTAAGGGCGAGGTCGTGGCCTCGACCTTCGACATGCCCGCCGATAACCATACTCGCGTGGCAGAGCTCGTGATCGAGCGTGCCAAACGCATCGTGGAACTGGGTGGCGACGTCGTGGTGGTGCTCGACTCCATCACGCGCCTTGCCCGCGCCTACAACTTGGCCGCTCCCGCCTCGGGCCGTATCCTGTCGGGCGGCGTCGATTCGGCGGCTCTTTATCCGCCCAAGCGTTTCCTGGGCGCAGCCCGCAATATCGAGAACGGCGGCTCGCTCACCATCCTGGCTTCCGCCCTTATCGATACCGGCTCCAAGATGGACGAGGTCATCTTCGAGGAGTTCAAGGGCACCGGCAACATGGAGCTTAAGCTCGACCGCGACCTGGCCGACCGCCGCATCTTCCCGGCTATCGACCCCGTTGCCTCCGGTACGCGTAACGAGGACCTGTTGGTCGACGAGCAGATGCGTCCGTTTGTCTTTGGTCTGCGTCGCATTCTTGCCGGCATGAACAACACCGAGCGCGCAGCCGCATCGTTTATCAAGGGCCTTAAGGGCACCAACACCAACCAGGAGTTCCTGGTGCGTTCGGCCAAAAAGCACAGCGACTACGAGCAGACGTTCTAGGTTGTCATCCACACGCAGCGATAGCCATCAATGCGATAAAGGGTCGGGGCTTTGAGCCTCGGCCCTTTTCCATATCGCCGCTCCGCGCTTATTTTTAACCATAAGACCGACGAGCAGCAGGTTTCCCGTTTCAATCCGACATCGTCGCTTGCAATCGACGGGGCGGTTTCGCATAATAGCTTTTAAGCTTCGCGACGGAAAACGCAGATGAAACGAACCATATACCGTTGCTTTGGGGCATAGCCCCGCTTCATCTTCTCTCGCGCAGCCAACTGAATGATGCGATTTGGGTGCTGGAAGATGGGGAGAGCTCATGGCTTCTTCTGATGCAACACAACGAGCAGTCCTTGCCGGACTTTCGTGCGGGATCGGCCTTGCCGCTCCCGTGGTTATGTATGCCGCGACGCTGCCGTTTTCGTCGGTGAACGAGACGGTCGTGGCGGGTGCGGTTCCCTTCGCCGTGGGTGCGGTGGCGGGCGTGGGTATCTATGCCGCCTCGCTGGGTATCTCCGAGTACCGTGCGCAGCGTGAAGAGCGTCTGTTCCAGCCCGATGCCATGGGCGGTGCCGCCAATCTCAATCAGCATCAAAGCGAGTTCAAGACCGCCTCGATTCCAGCTCAGCAGCAGGATGCGACTCCTTACGCTGCGACTTCTGCTTCTCAGGCTCAGGCGGAGCAGTCTACCTCGGCATTCCTTTCCGGCCTGACTGGTGCGTTCCAGCGCCGTCATGCCGATGATGGTGTCCCTACCATCGCTCGAGCCGCAGATGCTATGGACGAGGACGAGGCTTGGTCCATGATCGACAGTATGCTCGACGACGATTCGCCGGTGAGCTGCGACCCTGCACACTCGCGCGACGTCTATCAAGTCGCCATCGACGAGCTCACCAACGGCGGGCAGACCGGCTCCTTCAATCGCGACGACATCGCCGCCGCGGCACGCGCCGTGTCTGGCTCCCAGGCCGCCCCTGCGGGCAGCACGGCGGCTTTCGTGGCACTCGTCGCCAACGCGGCAGCCAATAACGCCTACAGCGCTACCTCGGCGGACGCGAACGCTTCTGCCGACAATTCGTACGTTGATGAAGCCATGGCCGCGGACGAGGAGGCCGTTGCCGCCCGCCGTGCCGCCGAAAGCTCGCTTTGGGGCGCTCCTGCCCAGCAGCAGGCGGCTGAGGCTGCGCCCTACAACGCAAACCTCGCCAGCATGCCTATCATCTCCGGTGCCGCGGACATCGATCTCGATGACCTCGATGAGCCTGCAGCCATCACCGCATCGATTGATGCCCAAGATCGCATCGACACCGGCGACCTTCCGGACGCCTCGCTCGAGGTTGATGTCCCCATGGCCGATTACTCGGGCCACGAGGACATGTGGGCCGCCGCCACCGCGATTCTGGATGAGATTGACGAGCCTGCTCCTGTTGTAGCGCCCGCTCCCGTCGCTGCCCCTCAGCCTGCTGCTCCCGCTTATGTCGGCCGTCACAGCGCTGTGTTCCCCGAGGATACCGCCCGTATCTCGCGCGAGAGCATTGAGCGAGCCGAGGCTATTGCCGCCGGCATTATGGAAAATCGTCGTCACGAGCGCGTTAATCAGATCCTCGAGGAAGAGATCGAGCGCCTGCAGTCCTCTACCGCCAAGCGTACGGGCCGTGCCTATCTGAGCGTTATCGAGGGCGGTACCGCCAGCTTTGCGCCGCTTCGCGCGGAGGCATAACTTCTGCATGGTTAAGATCAATCGAAAATGGGCGGTCGTGACCTGCCTGATGGCGCTCTTGATCTGGGGCAATTCGCTGGTTCCCGGCTCGGGGTCGGGTTCGCTGAGCCTAACGGTCATGGAAGCTATTCGCTGTTTCCTGCACGGCGTGGGACTTCCATATGAATGGGTGACCAACTTTGTTGTTCGCAAGTGCGCGCATTTTTCCGAGTATATGGTGCTCGGCATCCTGGCAACGCACGCCTTTGATTTTGAGGGCCGGCGCACCTTTGACGTGCTGCTGCCCACGGCGGTGTTCCTGCTGCTGATTCCTTCGATTGACGAGACGATTCAGCTCTTTGTGCCGGGACGCGCCGGCATGATCACCGATGTGATGATCGACTGCTGTGGAGCGGCAACGGGCGTTGTGCTCCGATATCTCTTACGGTCGCTGATGTGCGCCAAAAAGGCCGCCTAGGACGTATTGTTTGGTCCTAGGCGGCCTTTTTTATTTGAGGGCTTATATGAGGCGTGGTGGCGTCGTTCCGTAGGTCGGATTTGCCGGGCGCGCCACGCCCTGTGGGTGCATCTGCTACTGAAGCGCCTGTGCGCCCAGGGCAAGGCAACCCATGATGCCCTGCTTGCCCTCGAGGCTGTTGTTGACGATGTAGCTATCGATGTCGTTGACCTCGGGCGTGACGATATAGCCGTTGAGCATCTCGGCGCACTTCTTGCGTGCGAGCGGCACGATGGGGGTGTGGTCGGCCACGCCGCCGCCGATGATGATCTTTTGCGGCGCGTAGCACAGCGTGTAGGTCATGAGTGCCTGTGCCAGATAGCCGGCGAGCAGGTCCATGGCCTCCGGGTCATCGGCCATGTCTCCGGCGCTCTTGCCATCCCAGCGCTTTTTAACGCCGGGGCCGGCGATGAGGCCCTCGAGACAGTTGTCGTGGAAGGGGCAGGCGCTGTGCTCGCCAATGGTGTCGCGCGGGTCGCGCGTGACCAGGATGTGGCCGGCCTCGGGATGCATCATGCCGTGCACGAGCTTACCGCCCGAGAGCACGCCGGCGCCCACGCCGGTACCGATGGTCAGGTAGACCACGTCGGTGAGGCCCTTGGCGCAACCAAACGTGACCTCGCCCAGGCAGGCGACGTTGACGTCGGTATCGTAGCCGCAGGGGATATTGAGCTCGTTTTGGATAGTGCCCAGCAGGTCAAAGTAGCGCCATGCCGTTTTGGGCGTCTCCAGGATCTTGCCGTATTGGGGCGAAGCGGGGTTGACTGCGGTGGGGCCAAATGCGCCGATGCCCAGCGCGGCGATGCCCTTGTCGGCAAACCATGCGTTGACGGCCTCGACGGTCTCCTGCGGGGTCGTGGTCGCGATCTGCTCGCGCTCTAGGACCGTACCGTCCGCATAGCCCGTGGCGCAGACCATCTTGGTGCCACCGGCCTCGAGCGCTCCGATAAGCTGCTGCTCTGCCATAGTATTCCTCTCTCTGGGACGAGTTGCTCCGTGACTAAAGTATAGAGCTCTAAACCATTTAAGAAAGCGCTATAGAAAGAAGCCTCGCAACGCGGCGGGCGGTGCGGGGCTTCTTTGGTTGCTTTAGTTGCCGGGCCGTCCTTACCCGCGCGGCTTGATTTTATCACGTAGCGACTTGAGGTTCTCCAGCGCCGCGTTAAGCGTCTCGTCTCGCTTGGCAAAGTGGAAACGAATCAGATGGTTGACGGGCTCGCGGAAGAAGCTCGAGCCGGGCACGGCGCCCACACCCACTTTAGACGCGAGGTCTTCACAGAACTCGAGGTCGCTGTCATAGCCAAACTCAGAGATGTCCATTATGACGTAGTAGGCGCCCTGCGGAACGTTATGCTCAAGACCGATGCTGTCGAGTCCCTGGCAGAACAGGTCGCGTTTGGCGGTATAGAGGTCGAGGACCTCATCGTAATAGCTGTCGTCGAAATTGAGTGCGGTGACGACGGCTTCCTGCAGGGGGGCGGCGGCGCCCACGGTGAGAAAGTCGTGGACCTTTTTGATGCGCTCGGTGATTTCGGCAGGGGCGATAGTGTAGCCCAGACGCCAGCCGGTGATGGAGTAGGTCTTGGACAGCGAGCTGCAGCTGATGGTGCGCTCGAACATGCCAGGCAGCGTGGCCATGTAGACGTGCTCATGGGGTGCGTAGACGATGTGCTCGTATACCTCGTCGGTGATGCAATAGGCGTCGTACTTTTTGCAGAGGTCGGCGATAAAGGTGAGCTCCTCGCGCGTAAAGACCTTGCCGCAGGGGTTGGAAGGGTTGCACAGGACGATGGCCTTGGGGTCGTTGTCGCGGAAGGCCGCCTCGAGTGTCTCGCGGTCAAAGTCGAATGTGGGCGGGTTGAGCGGCACGTAGATGGGCTCGGCACCCGAAAGGATCGTGTCGGCGCCGTAGTTCTCGTAGAACGGCGAGAAGATGACGACCTTGTCGCCGGGGTTCGTGACCGTCATCATGGCGGCCATCATGGCCTCGGTGGAACCGCAGGTGACCACGATATTCTGGTTGGGGTCGACCGGCATGCCCATAAAGTGCTCCTGTTTGGCGGCGAGTGCCTCGCGCATGGCCTGGGAGCCCCAGGTTATGGAGTACTGGTGATAGAGCGGCTTGGGATCGGCGGCGATGGCGCTGAGGCTATCGAGCAGCTGCGCCGGGGGATCGAAGTCGGGGAAGCCCTGCGATAGGTTGACGGCGCCGTACTTATTGGAGATGCGTGTCATGCGGCGGATGACCGAATCGGTAAATCTTGCCGTGCGGTTGGAGAGTTCTTTCATGCTTGTCCTTTCGAACATCGGGGTGGGGCAAGTTTACTCCTATGAAACCGGTGGGATTTGCTCGAAATGGTCTCGAAAAACTCTTTTCAAAATACTTGAAAATTGGGGCTTGCATCGCGTGGCGTTCCTTGCAATAATAGTCGAGCGCGAAGCGCACAGGACACGGTGGGTGTAGCTCAGTTGGCTAGAGCGACGGGTTGTGGTCCCGTAGGTCGAGGGTTCGAGTCCCTTTACCCACCCCAGTTCTTGCTTCGTGTTGATATCGGGTCGTTAGCTCAGTTGGTAGAGCAGGGGACTCTTAATCCCAAGGTCCAGGGTTCGAACCCCTGACGGCCCACCAAAGATTATTAAAGCGACTGGCTTCGGCTGGTCGCTTTTTTGTTGACCTCGCATGGGGTCGAACCCGAAAGGGCGCGGAGCTGAGGAAACGCGTAAGCGTTTGTCAGCGCAGCGCGCAAGGCGCCTTGGCGCCGCAGCGGCCGCCTGCGAAGCAGGCTGACCCCCTGACGGCCCACCAAAGCAAGTTTAGACGGTCAACGAGAGTTGGCCGTCTTTTTTTGTTGACCTCGCATGGGGTCGAACCCGAAAGGGCGCGGAGCCGCTTTCACAGATCGAGTCTACCCTGGGGATCGGTAAAACCGTCAGTACCCTCCTTGAGTTTCTTCTCGTCTGCCTTCACGCGACGCTCGAGCTTTTTTGTATCCTCGGCAGGTGGTAGGTTCTCGGGGACAATTCCGCGGTCGATGAGGCTGCCACGCACGCTCGTGTTGTTCTCGACGTGCTCTTGTTTGATCTGGTCCAGGCCGTACAGGTCGTGTTCCTCGGCGTTGAAGGTCGTCATCGAGTTCGTAAGGTCCTTTGCTTTGATGAGGACATCGGCTAACCTGTCCGCCAATGCCGCGCTCTTAGGTACGCCGAGCTGCTGCTTCATTTCCGCCGTGCTTCTACCGCCGAATAACGCTTCATCGCCCTTCGACTTGATGATCGCGAATCCTTTGGAGCCCACGCCGCGTTTGAACGCAATACCCGAGAGCTGTTTCTCTGAATCGGATAGCGAGTGGCGCGCCTGCAAGCGCTGAATCTCTGCAAAGCGCTGCTCTATGAGCTCTTGGCGGCGGGTCTGCACGGCGAAGTACGCCTGCGCGAGCGCGATCTCTGGCTTGTTTGGGTCTCCGTTTTGGGCGATTAAATAGCATGCGTAGCGCGTTAACTTATAGTCTTTGACTGCTTTTTGTCCTATTCCTGTAGGTACTATTTTGCTGGTTTCAACAAAATAGGAAACAACAGGCATTTCGTTGACTTCACACGATGCCATTGCCCTCTTAATTGCAGTCTCAAAATTGCGCCATTGGACGTATCCTAGGGGTTCCATTAAATCGCGTGCGAGCCAATACTCAACGCCGTCTTCCACATTGGCGTAGCTATCAAGTTCGACACGCCACTTCTCGATATCTCTACTGTCCATATTTCCTCCTCGCTGGTCTATTGTTTATGCGGGCTTTGCCAGCTCTGTATTTAGAATAAGGATACGCTGCCGTGCGGACACGAATGGGCCCCGAGCCACTTCGAGCTCAAGGGGCCCATAGATATCGATTAGTTGTGTTCTGCTTTAGATAGGTGCCCAGTATAATCCGCTCGATAGTGCGATCCGAGACTTTCGGTTCGCTTACGCATGGCTTTGACCATTTCCTGTGCTAGTTGAATCTGCGATTGCAGGCGGGCGAGGGCTGCGATCTCGCTGTCCTGGGCTTTCTGTGTGCTCAAGGTCGTTGCCTCCGTCTTCAAGCCCTCAAGCTCGTGTAGTGCCTCGGATAGGCCCGTCTCGGTGCGGTTGATCATGCAATAGGTGCTCATCGTGTGCTTAAGGCCGCGTGTCAGGTGTTCGGCGTCTGTTGTGGCAATGCCGTACTGGGGGAGGGTGATATCCGCCTTCAGGGCCGCCTTAGGCTCTTTCTGCGCTGCAAGGGCTGCCGATGCGCCCGCGATGCGCCCAAACACGATGCCGTTGGCGCTTGACAGGCCGCCGATGCGGTCGGCGCCGTGCATACCGCTTGTCGCCTCGCCACAAGCGTAGAGGCCCTCAACGCCCGTATACGCGGTCTTGTCGATTTTGATACCGCCGTTGGCGGCGTGGGCATACATCGCAACGCGCATCTCGTCAGTCGGGGCGATGCCGTGCTCGTCTTGCAGCCAGGTGGCAAAGGTCTGCACAAACTCTGGGACATCCTCGCGGGGGAGGTCGTAGTGGAGTGCCAGGCCTTCGGCACCTGCCTGATCGATGGCGAGATCGATAGCGCGGGAGGCCAAGCGTGACGTGAAGGGACCATATCCAGAGCGCTGCTCGAGCAGGTCGTCCAGCTTGTCGTCGGCAATATCTACCGGCTGGTCTACATGTACGTAGCGCCAGGTTTTCTCGTTGAAGACCAGGTTGCGCTTGGGCTCGATGAAGCCGGGCATCATCTGCATGAACTCTATATTAGTAAGCGATGCGCCGTGCGCCAGTGCGATGGCCTGTGATGAGCTGAGCACGTCGGTGGAAGTGAGGCTTCGCTCGAACAGGCCACCCGTGCCACCGGCTGCGATGATCGTGGCTTTGGCAGCAAAGGGCACGATTCGATCTTCGGTGAGGTTGTAGAGCACGGTTCCGGTGATTCTGCCGTTCGTGTCCTCAACAAGGTCGATAAGCTCATGGCGGGGGAGCAGGCGAATGCCGAGCGACTCGATCCGGGTCGTCAGAGCGTCCTCAAGGGGCTTGCGGGTGAGGCCGCGCCACATGCGCGTCTTGTGGTCAAAGCAGGGGATAAACTGCTTTTGCTGAGCGCTCTCAGCGCTTTGCGGACGCTGGAGTTCAACACCCAGATCCTGCTCGAGCCATTGGATTGCCTGAGGAATGCCGTGGACAAACGTCTGGACGAGCGTAGGGTCGGCGACGCCGCCACCAACGGTCTGAATGGTGTCGATGAGGTCCTGCTCATCGTCTTCGTCGACGGGGCCAATAAGGCCGAGGCCCCAGGTTCCGGGGAAGAAGCTCGATCCACTCATAGTCTTGCCGGCGCTTGCCACAGTGACGGTTGCACCCGTGCGTGCCGCTTCGATGGCGGCGCAAAGGCCCGCAATGCCAGATCCAATTACCAGTACATCAGTCGATTCCATCGGATTCCTTTCTCGTCCGGCGCATTGTCGCACGGGTGATCGGCAATGGGGTCGCAAAGACTCGGCAAATCGGTAAAGGGCAAATATGGCAGGTGGGCGTCATGGACGCTCTGACGCTCCATCTCATCACATCTCGTATTTCGCCGCAACTGACATATCGGCATTAGCTATCCTGCGTCGGTGTAAACAAAAAGAGCCGCTACCTCGAAAGGTAGCGGCTCCGAAGCTCAACTATATGAGCATCGCGCGGGCACGATTAGGCCTTGAGGGCTTCCTCGACGGCGACAGCGCAGGCGACGGTGGCACCGACCATGGGGTTGTTGCCCATGCCGATGAGACCCATCATGTCGACGTGCGCAGGCACGGAGGAAGAACCGGCGAACTGGGCGTCGGAGTGCATACGGCCCATGGTGTCGGTCATGCCGTAAGAGGCAGGGCCGGCGCCCATGTTGTCCGGGTGCAGGGTACGGCCAGTGCCGCCACCAGAAGCGACGGAGAAGTACTTCTTACCAGCCTCGAGGCGCTCCTTCTTGTAGGTGCCAGCGACGGGGTGCTGGAAGCGCGTGGGGTTGGTGGAATTACCGGTGATCGAGATGTCGACGTTCTCGTGCCACATGATGGCAACGCCCTCGCGGACGTCGTCGGCGCCGTAGCAGTTGACGGCGGCGCGGGGACCATCAGAGTAGGGGATGGTCTCGACGACCTTGAGCTCGCTCGTGAAGTAGTCGAACTGGGTCTTCACGTAGGTGAAGCCGTTGATGCGGGCGATGATCTGAGCAGCGTCCTTGCCCAGACCGTTGAGGATAACGCGCAGCGGCTTCTTGCGAGCCTTGTTGGCGTTCAGAGCCAGGCCGATAGCGCCCTCAGCGGCAGCGAAGGACTCGTGGCCGGCCAGGAAGGCGAAGCACTCGGTGTCGTCGGAGAGCAGCATAGCGCCCAGGTTGCCGTGGCCCAGACCGACCTTGCGGTCCTCGGCGACGGAGCCGGGAACGGTGAAGGCCTGGATGCCCTCGCCGATGATGGCGGCAGCCTCAGAAGCGGACTTGGCGCCACGCTTGACAGCGAGAGCGCAACCGAGGGTGTAGGCCCACTCGGCGTTCTGGAAGGCGATGGACTGGGTGTTGTTGACGATCTCACGCGGGTTGAAGCCCTTGTCGGTGCAGATCTGCAGAGCTTCCTCGAGGGAGGCGATGCCGTTGTCGGCGAGGCACTTGTTGATCTTGTCAGCGCGGCGCTCGTAACCTTCGAACGTAACAGTCATAGTTTTTTCCCTCCCTTTCTACTCGTGAACCGGGAACACGCTGGCGACGGAGTGAGTCTCCTCGTCGGTGCGCGGGTCGATGTACTTGGCAGCGTTCTCCCACTGACCATAGTGGCCCATAGCGCCAGCGATGGCCTCCTCGGGGGTCTTGCCGGCCTTGACGGCGTCGGTGAACTTGCCGAGGTTCAGGAACTCAAATGCGATGATCTCGTTCTTGTCGTTGAGAGCCATGCGGGTGACGTAGCCCTGAGCGAGCTCGAGGTAACGAGCGCCCTTGGCCTTGGTGCCGAACATGGTGCCGACCTGAGAGCGAAGGCCCTTGCCGAGGTCGTCGAGGGAGGCGCCCACGGGCAGGCCGCCCTCGGAGAACGCGGTCTGGCTGCGGCCGTAAACGATCTGCAGGAAGATCTCGCGCATAGCAACGTTGATGGCGTCGCAGACGAGGTCGGTGTTGAGGGCCTCGAGGATGGTCTTACCGGGAAGAATCTCGGAAGCCATGGCGGCAGAGTGGGTCATGCCCGAGCAGCCGATGGTCTCAACGAGGGCCTCCTCGATGATGCCGTCCTTGACGTTCAGCGTGAGCTTGCAGGCGCCCTGCTGGGGTGCGCACCAACCCACACCGTGCGTAAGACCGGAGATGTCGGTAATCTCCTTAGCCTGGACCCACTTGCCCTCCTCGGGGATGGGTGCGGGGCCGTGGTATGCACCCTTGGCAACGGGGCACATGTTCTCCACTTCCTGTGAGTACTGCATGCCTCTCCTCTCTATCGTGTTGGCGTCCCGTCTGGGGGTCGTGGCTGGCGATTGCCGGGCGACCCTTCGAAAGGGACATGACATGCAGCCCCTATAATACCGCGAAATGCACGGAATATTCGGCGAACGGCTCAGTTTTCGTAGCGAGAAGTCCGGAAGTTTTAATTGAAACGGTTTAACTATATGTTCTGTGGTCGCGAACTTCCGTAGAGGGGGTTCGTCTTGGGCAAGCTTTTGGTCAGCTCTTGTATGCGTTGCGGGGTCTGACCTGTTGCAACGGTGCCGTTCGCCGCCCGTTTACTGCCTTTGGCCGCGCGAGTGTATTGTTTTGCGTGAATGTTTTGATGGCACGCTTCAATCGTGCTGTATTGGATGGCAATCAGATCCCGGCGAAGGGAGCGCCATGCAGCGCGTTTGGAGAACGGTTACCGGCTTTTACCATGTCTGTGCCCGCGGTGTGGGCAAGCAGCTCATCTTTGAGGGCGATGAAGACCGGTGGGAGTTTTTGGAGCTGATGCGCGACTGCTGCCGGGAGGCAGGCGTCACGGTTATCGCCTGGTGCCTTATGGGCAATCACGTGCATCTGGTGCTTGCAGATTACGAGGACGCGATGAGCGCGGCGATGCACCGGCTGCTTTTGACGTACGCGCGGCGGTTCAATAAACGCACGGGGCGCACGGGCCATCTGTTCCAGAACCGTTTTGACCGGCGCTCGCTCGATACCGACCGTTATCTGATGGCTGCCATTCGCTATGTTCACGCTAATCCGCAGGAGGCGGGTATCGCCCTGATCGAGCGTTATCCCTGGAGCAGCTTTGCCGAGTATCTTCGAGCGTATGACAACGATATGACGAGGGGATTTTCGGACCCTTCTTGTGTTCTCGAGCTCTTTGAGTCTGCCAAGGGGTTTCTGGATTATTCTCTGTCGATGCCCGATGGTTCCGATCCGGTGATTCACGATATGGATGAGACGGAGTGGGAGCGGCGTGCGTTTGCCGACAAGATGGCGAAGCGCCTGGGTGTGCCGCTCAACGAACTCAAGACCGTAGCACCCTCGCGGCGAGACGGAATCATTTTCGCCCTGCACGATGGCGGCTACACGGTGCGCGAGATCGAACGGTATACGGGAATCAGCAAGAGTACCGTCTCTCGTATCGTGCGCGCTTATGCGCGGGTGAATGCTCAGGCTGAGGGCTCGGAATAGAAAATGGCCGAACCACTCTTGTCTAGCGATTCGGCCAACAAAATTCTTAAGATTTATCTTAAATCACTTGTGATTAGTGATTGTTATTGGTGTTGCCTAGAACGATTCTAAGCACATGTTTAATTTTAAAGTGGGCAATTATCTTTAAAATGTCCTACAATGATTCAATAAAAGCATGGCTGCTAGTGAAACTTGCGACCATGCTTTTAAAAATACTTAATGGGGTCCCGAGCGCTTTAGCTCCTTGGAAGCTGTCAGTAGTATACCTAATAATTTATCTACATTCCCTTTAGTAACGTGTAACTTTCCAAATTTACAAAAGCGACTCATAGAATTATTTCCTCCCGTTAAATAATAGATAACTATTAAAAATAGACAATACTTGCT
>ERZ839767.493-NODE-493-length-68831-cov-20.602289_pt1 | contig 68831 bp, 84 predicted proteins | sample MGYA00519879_ERZ839767 | MGnify/ENA primary metagenome ERZ839767 (study PRJEB31850, sample SAMEA3708852) | human gut metagenome | biome: human gut; feature: human-associated habitat; material: faeces | place: China | collected 2014 ... | reverse complement strand
CCCACAAACTGGGACTCGCAGCTCACGAAAAGCCTTTTTCAGACACGCTCTAGTTTTTATTTTCTGTACCTGCAAATCCTCTGGCTGCCAGATCATTCCATGCTTCTTCATCGAACTCATTGTTCTTATAATAATATTTTCTGTCTTCATCTGTGATCATACGGATCACTTTGCACGGATTACCGGCTGCGATCGCCCAGTCCGGGATATCTTTGGTCACGACACTTCCGGCACCGATGATTACATTGTTACCGATCTTTACGCCCGGGCAGATCACGCTGTTGCCACCGATCCAGCAGTTATCTCCGATGGAAACCGGAATTCCATATTCATACGCACTGTTTCTCGAATCCGGATGCACCGGGTGACCTGCGGTATAGATTGCCACATTCGGAGCCAGCTGGCAATTATCGCCGATGGTAACTTTTCCCACATCCAGAATCGTACAGTTATAGTTTGCATAAAAGTTTTTACCGACTTCGATGTTAAATCCATAGTCGCAGTAGAATGGTGGATTGATAAAAGCACCGTCTGATTTTCCCAGCAGTTCTTTTACAATCGCTCCAATCTTATCAAAGTCCGAACGATCTGCCGTATTTAACTCCTGCGTCAGCTTTCGCGCCCGTTTCTGCTGTTCAAGGACCTCAGCATCTGATATGTAAGGAAGTCCTGCATCTCTTCTTTCAATATTGTTCATACTTTTCCCTCTTCTCATTTTATAGTTTTCACATCCCTGTTATTTGTATGATACTGATTCTTTCGCATCTGGTCAATATATATATATTTGCACTTTTCTTTTTTGCTTTTCAAAACACTGAATTCTTGAAACAGATTCTGTTTTTGTCTAAAAATACACCTGACATCTTATATCGGATCTATTATAATAAAAACCAGTAATTTATTATTATAAACTGCAAAAACTATCATGAACGCCTACTGTTCCTTATGAACAAACTGCGTTTACTCCCACTCACCTGTCCCTATAATATCATAAATCTCATGCAGATCTGCGATCTCATAATCAATCTTTACATCCGCATACCGTTCTTTATGATACGGGTTGTACCAGCAGGTTTTGATCCCGGCGTTGTTGCCGCCACGGATGTCGCTGGTGAGAGAATCTCCCACGATCAGTACCTGGTCTTTTTCCACCAGATCGATATTTCCAAACATTCGTTCGAAAAACTCCACGTTTGGTTTTTCCACGCCTACCGCTTCGGACAAAAAGATGCCGTCCATCAGTTCTCCCAGGCCGGAAAGACGCAGTTTTTTCTCCTGAGCAACCACCGTTCCGTTTGAAACCACATATTGTTTCACTCTTCCACGCAGGGACTTCACGATTTCATAACTGTCATCCCGAAACACAATGGTATCTCCCAGACACAGCTGGTACCGCTCATTGAACGCTTCCGCCACATCACTGCAAAGTCCTACCGTCTCAAAAAATTCCCGGAATCTTCCGACCAGCACTTCCGGTTTGGTGAGTTCTCCGCATTCCAGCCGTTCCCAGTACGACCTGTTGATCTTCGAATACCGCCCGATCATCTCATCCGTACACTCTCCCAGATCAAACTCCTGAAACAGTTTCTTTATCGCTGCCTTCTCTGCCGCAAGAAAATCCAATAGCGTGGCATCTACATCCCATAAAATTGTCGTAATCATGCTTTTCTCCTCTGTAATCATGCTTTTTGTTTCGGCACAAACTCTATCTTAAGTACCATTCCCATGCCATCCGCCAGTCTTTTCAGCAAATTCACGGAAGGGTTTCTAGTTCCATTTTCCAATTTACTGATATCAGCCTGATTGATACCCGTGCGTTCGGCAAGTTCCTTTTGGGTAAGATTCTGAGAAGTTCTTGCTTCTACAATCGCCCTGATAACATCCATCTCTGGCTGAATACTTTCATATTCTTTCACAAATTCTGTATCTTTCATCTGCTCAGTTTTATAATCTTTTAATGTCTTCATGATCCTCCCATCCTTTCCTGAAAATCTGCTCTGCGCCTCTTTGCCAGTTTGATTTGTCCTGATGGTGTCTTCTGCGTCTTCTTTATAAAACCATTTGTAAGTATTATCTTTCCTTCATAATAAAAGAAATACAACACTCTGGTTATATTATTTCCGACAGTACACCTAATTTCAAATATTCCATCATCAAGCAATTTACTGTATGGTTCTCTAAGCTGATTACCTTTTTCTTCCAACAATTCAAGCAGTCCGACCATTTTGGCACGCATCTTTGTATCAAGCGAATTGATAAATTCTTCTACCGGACAGTCTCCGTTTTCCTCTTCATAAAATACAACCTCAAACTTTGTCATGTATTCTCCTTTGTTTATTATATGGTATATATACCATATTGTCAATAATTCCTTCCAAGTCACATTTAAGAACTTTTTTCAATAAAGTCCACATGTCACATAGTAATAGTCAGCTAACTATGTCCTATATTTATTTGTGAATTCATCGGATTTTTTCTCAGGACTCTGAGTATTAGATATGCTCTTCCAATATGTATGTCAGATATTTTTTGATTTTATTATACCAAATTTTATATTTCCTGCAAGGCGTTCTATGCATTTTTCTTTTACGATAAAACTCCACACTACCTGATCGTAATCTGCGACTACACCACCATCGAGGACGATGATCTGGTCGGCGTTTTTTACGGTTCGCATGCGGTGGGCAATCTCCAGGACGATTTTTCCTTTTACCAGAGGGGAGATTACTTCCTGGATTTCGAATTCATCACTTCGATTTCCCGGTAATCCTGTGGCATCAGCTGTGTCATCAGTTCCCGGCAGGCTCCGCATGGTGCAAGAACTTTTCCATCCCAGTTTCCCGTTACCACACGTTTGATCGCATCCTCTCCGTTGGTAAGCATGTTGATAATCGCATTTCACTCCGTACAGATTCCCAGAGTGCATGCTCCGTCTACACTGACTCCTGCATAAATATTTCCAGCCACTGATTCTACTGCTGCAACTCCTGCCGTTTCCATCATTTTTCGTTATTTTTTCAGTTCTATGATATACTCCGTTGTCCCTTCTTCGAATTCTCTCTTTCCTGTCGGCACAAAGCCATGACGCCGGTAAAATGCAAGTGCCCGCTCATTTTTCTCAAGTGCCCACAGATGATCTGCATCAAACTGTTCCACCGCAAATGTTATCAGTTCATGACCGATTTTTCTGCCCTGAAACCATGGATCCACATACAGCTTACAGATTTCTGTTCCGTTCATCTGGATAAAGCCACGGATCAGTCCGTCATCATATATATAGAGATTTTTGAAGACCTCGTCTTTTTTCAGGTAATTATCTATAAAGGAAACAACCTGCAACTCACCGAATGAGTAGCTCTCATCTTTGAATATCGGAAAATAGTTGATTCTGTTATTGCAGATAAATATTTCTGCGATTCTTGATAAATCTTTCTCTTTCGCTTTTCTGATTGGCATCTTTTTATCCCTTCCTTCTGTTCGATATGTTTATTGTAAATCAAAACAACGGCGCTGTACAGAGAACGAATTTATTTTCAAAGGAACTGGGCCGTCACAGAATTCTTTATTTTCTGTAACAGCCCAGTTTTCCTACCTCATCTTATTCCCCAAATATTTTTTCATCGTCTCCGTCAATTTTTTCTCATCCAGCGGTTTTGTCAGATGCTCGTTCAGACCGGCTGCAAGACTTTTCTCAACATCCTCCTGAAAAGCATTTGCACTCATGGCAACAATAGGAATCGTCATAGCATCCCTGCGGTTCATGCTTCGGATATGACGCGTTGCCTCCAGACCATCCATCACCGGCATCATAATGTCCATCAGGATAATGTCGTAGAATCCGAGCTGTGATGCCTCAAACATTTCCACCGCTTCCTTACCGTTGGATGCGGTAAATACTTCTATCTCTTCCTGCTCCAGCTGAAATCTTGCAATTTCCATATTCAGATTATTATCCTCTGCCAGAAGTGCTTTCTTTCCTTTCAATGACAGATGTTCCATCGGATCGTCATCGATTTTCGGATGATGATCCACTTTAAACGGAAGAACGATCGTATAACGGGTTCCTTCGTTGATCTTACTTTCTACCTGGATCGTACCGCCCATCAGAGCCACCGTTTTCTTGACAATCGTAAGTCCCAGTCCCACACCGTTAATACTGTTCAAAGAAATATGCTGTTCCTGCGTATATGGTTCAAATGCATGACGCAGGAATTCCTCGTCCATTCCAATACCGGTATCTTCGGTAACAAATTCAAACCACGCAGTCTCACCGTCGCATCTCAGTTCTTTACAACGACAGTAAACGTTTCCGCCCTTTTTGTTATATTTGATCGCATTGCTGTTCAGATTCAGCAGGATCCTTGAGATCCCTTCCGCACTTCCGATCAGATAGCGATGATTGATATATCCCGGTTTCCAGTCCACAACCGAATGCAAACCCTGTGCATCGATCTGAATATTCGTCATCGCGGTAATCTCCATCAGAAGATCGATCAGATCAAATGGTTTCTCCGAAAGTTCAATCGTCGAGTTTTCCAGCCGGTTCATATTTAACACATTATTCACCAGAGATGTCAGATAATTCGATGCGATCCATATCTTATCCCGGCACTCTTTCTGCTTTTTCATATTGTCCGGAAAAGCATCCGCAATCCGCAGCATCCCCTGAATACCATTTAGCGGCGTACGGATATCATGAGAAATCGATGACAGGAAACGTCCTTTGGTCTCATTGGCAGATACGGCATGTTCCTTTTCCTTTCTCAGTCTTTTGTTCAGATTTTCCGCTTCGATCTTTAACGCATTCTCATGAAATTCTTCCGTTATATCCCGTATATAAGAAATCGCCAGGATATCTCCGTTTTCTTCATCCTCATACATCACAATATGATGTTCTGCCAGCATCGGTCTTTGCTGGATCGTTTGTGTCCAGTATGTATGTGTTACATGCGTCTCTCCTTTTTCATAATGTTTCAGAAGCACCGGAATATCAAAAAATGCATAATAAGCCTCTTTCTCCTTTTCAGACAACCGTTTTCCCCAGTAGTCAATTACTTCACTGAATTTTGCATCAGCCGGAAGACCGGTCATTTCATTGACGTTATATTCTTTTCCATCTACTGCCTGATACATCTGACCGGGAACCAGATTCCTGGTCAGATTAATATTATAATACGCACCTGCAACCGCAGCTATTATATGTTCCAAAATATTGATTTTCTTTTCTGATTTCTCCATAAGAGTTTCCCCCGCAATCTCATTTCCCGATCTCTAATATCTGTCTCCGACAGCTTCTTTCGAATAAAATGTAATAAAAAAGAAACAGTCCATCTTATATACAATCGAACTGTTTCTATCGCTTTTGCAGACCACGGAGCATCGCAAGTACTACTTCCTGTTCCTGCACACTCAGATCATTCCATATCGCAAGGACTTCGCTTTGCGGCTGTGTCAGGTCATCCGGATCTCCTTCACAAAAAAACTGCGACAAGGTTACGTCCAGAGCTTCACAGATTTTCTCAAGCGTAGGTAAAGATGGCAGACTTTCTTTTGCCATAATTCTTCCCAGTGAAGACTGGGCAATTCCTGTCATCTGCGCCAGCCGGTATTTGCTGATTCCACGCTTTTCACATAATTCTATCATATTGTCAGCTATATACTCCTCTAGCTGCAAGCAAATACACCTCTTTTCCGTCATTACATATTGATATTATTTTACCTGTAATTTGGAAACTTTATTAGAAGCATATTTCAGAAGTATTTAGTTGCTTTTTTGGAAGTATTTATCTAAAAAAAATAAGCATGGACGGATATTTTCTGTTCTTATGCATATTATGTTACTGAAATTATTCTATATATTTTTATAGTAACACATCTTTTCTGAACTTTCAAACATTATAATACGCTATTTTTTATGCTTAGTTTACTAGTTATCGCGGCAGTCACCAAGGTCTCATGCAAGCCCGGACTTTGACTCATTGCCCGCGTAAGCCAGTCAAGACCACCCGCTTAGCGCAGGGGGGTTATTTTTACTGTGACACAAAAACTGGGCTGTCACAGAATTCTTTATTTTCAGTAACAGCCCAGTTTTCTACTCTTCTTTTTCTTGCAGATTCCATACTATAGTACACTACACCGGTGTTCCAACCTCGATCAGGTTGCCATCCAGGTCATAAAAACGGATCACTTTCTGTCCCCAGCTGTGTGTTATCAACCGATTGACATAATAGATTTCCGGATATTGTTTTTCCAATTTCTCAGCAAAATCTTCTATCTCTTTTTCTTCAAAATACAACTCACAGGAATTATTTTTCGGAACAACCTCTTTACCAAGATATTTTTTCCATATTGCTTCATCCTGAAGCACCAGTCCCTCGGTCAAAATCACGTTTCCTTCCTGATCCAGCACTACGTCCAGACCGAACAGATCGTGATAAAATTTTTTTGCTTTTTCTATATCTTTTACAACGATCAATACATTCTTTAATTTCACTGCACAATTACTCCCACTTTTTACAACCGTGACATCCATCCGCAAGCCAGTTCCATCCAGCTCTGGCACTCTGGTTGGATGCCACTGCCGTCCTGGCGTTTTGTTTCTTCGTTTGCGAGACTCAGACCATGACCGCCTGCCGGGTAGATATGCATTTCCACCGGTATCTTATTTTTATGTAATGCTTCAAAGAAGAACAGCGAATTTTCCACCGGAACACAGTCGTCCGGTTCTGTATGCCATAAAAAAGTCGGAGGGGTATCCTTTGTCACCTGAAGTTCCAACGACTGTTCTTTCCGTTTTTCCGGATCGTAAGCATCTTCTCCAAGCAATGCTTCAAAAGAACCTCTGTGGGCATATTCCCCGGAAGTGATAACCGGATAGCACAGGATCATTCCGTTTGGCCGGATCTGTTCTGCGGACACGCCAAGTGTTTCGGAAAGAAACGGTTTCTTCCAGAAAACTCCAAGGCTGCATGCCAGATGACCGCCGGCGGAAAATCCCTGTACCACTATTTTTTCCGTATCTATATGGTATTCGTCCGCATATTCTCTCAGATGTGCCACTGCTTTCGCCAGCTGCAAAAGTGCCAGCGGATATTTTGCCGGTTTTACGCTGTAACGAAGGATCGCCGCCTGATATCCCTTTGCGATATACTGAATCGCCACCGGTTCTGCCTCCCGGTCGGATGTCATCTCATAGCCGCCGCCCGGGCAGATCAGAACGAGCGGACGTTTTCTGTCCGGAATCATCTCCGGAGAGTTGTCCAGAAAATAGGTATATAATGCTGCGGTTTCCTGATAACTGTCTACGCTGATATCAATCTTTTTGCAAATCATAGTGTTGTGTCCTCCTGACTCTTTCTCTGTTGTCTTACTTGTACCTGACAAGGCACATTCCTTATTCTGCATTTAAAAATTTTAGTAACCGTTCAGTACCTTCACAATAATTACCTATGGAACAGCTACACGCCCTATTACTCATTATACGTCCTGCAATCTTTCTGTCAATTCCCGTTCTTTGACCTTTCTTCCATATCCCTGCATCTGTTTTTCAGCAATTTTTCTCCGCCGAGCAGCTGTTGTTCATATCTGGTATAAGCCGGGCAGCCATAGGTTCCGAGGAACTTCCGGATCCGGTCATTCCTTGTAAGATTCGCTGCGAATAACGTCAGCTCTTCCCCTGTACCATAACTTTTTTCCAGAAATGCAAATCCCCGTTCCAGATTCAGCGAGATGCGCTCCTGCTGTTCGTCACACCGCTTTGTTTCTTCCTCACAGACCTGTTCCAGCCGTCGGTTCAGTGCTTCCTGCCCGCTCTCATGGTCTGCTTTTGCCTGCTGGTCAATCTTCCACAGTATCTTCAACACCGCCTCTTCGGTCTGCCTCTCTTCTCTTCGGATCAGTTCCCGTTCTGTGCGGATCTGCAAACTTTTTTCTCTGCTCTCGATCCAGTCTCCGAATGTCTTTTCTGCATCATTCTCCCGGAAAATACCGAGCTGTCTACAACTTTCTGTCAGCACTTTCTGTATCTGACTTTCCCTGAAAAACTGTTCGATGTTCTGATCCAGCACAGCCAGCAGAAACGCCAGTACCATACTGCGCTCCTGTGGTGTTCCCTCCTGTGCCATCCGGGTGATCGTCTCCCGTTCCGCATCCGAAAGGCTTCCGTCCAGAACCTGTCTGATCCGGTAATCCTGTCCGTACTTCCGATAAATCTGATAATACGAAAAAAATTCGGCTGCTGTCTTTTCTTCCTGAAGATACTGCTCCACCAGCATTTTTTCTACCGGAAATCCCATTTTTTCATAACTTTTCAGCACTGCAGACAGATCTTCCCATCCCCGTGCCGTCACAAACTGTTTTTTTCCGTCCTCCTGACGGATCCGATAGAAACGATCTCTGTGTGCTTCCAGATACGACCGGATACTGCCGTGTACCTGATGGAACAATGCATATTCCATCCAGACATCGAGATCCGGCTCCAGCACGATCTTTCGGACACGGTCCAGCGTCGCGATGTCAAATTCGCGTACGGATTTGTTGTATTCCGGCGGGTTGCCCGCTGCTACGATGAGCCAGTCCGGTGGAAGCTTCTGGTTTCCAAACGTTTTATCCTGGAGAAGCTGCAGCATCACCGGAGCAAGTGTCTCTGAGACACAGTTGATCTCATCCAGAAATAAAATTCCTCTCTTTTTCCCGGTTTTCTCCATGCAGGCATAAATAGAAGCGATGATCTCACTCATCGTATATTCCGTCACGCTGACCTGTGCATCATCAAATGTACGCTCCACGATCTTCGGAAGTCCCATGGCGCTCTGTCTCGTATGATGGGTCATCGTATATGCTACCAGCCCTGCCCCACATTCTCCGGCGATCTGTTCCATGATTGCTGTCTTTCCGATTCCCGGAGGTCCGATCAGCAGAATCGGCCTTTGCTGACGCAACGGAACCAGCGGATATCCGTTTTCATCTTTCTGAAAATACGCCTGCAGCGTATATTGTATCGTTTCTTTTGCTTCTTTGATATTCATCCGTTTTCTCTTTCCCCTGTATTATTTTTCTGTCACCAGCAGTTTTTTTGCCCATCCCGGTACCCGGTCCATCTTCTCACTCTTTTTTACAAATACAAATGCCGTCTCATAATCCGGCTTCTTCTCCGGATAGATCCCGTCACCGTCGGTGAAATAAATCAGTGCTTTCAGGTCGCTGAATTCTCTTTTCTCCCGCATCCGTTCTACTTCCTCGAACACCGGGCGAAAATCGGTTCCTCCTCTTCCGTGGATCACCAGCTGTTCCCGGTACGCTTCCCATTCTTTTGCGGAATGGATCATCACTTTTTCCTGAATAAAACTGTCACACTGGATCAGGCATACCTTCCAGTTCTCGAAAAAATTTTCCTTTTCTTCCAGAATCCTTCTGGTCTCTCCAAGGAAACGGGCTACTATTTCTTTTTTACAGGATCCGGAGGTATCTATGGCAATTACCAGTTCCTCCAGCCGGTTCCCCTCCCGGGTTTCGAGAGGCTCTATCATGGGAAGATTTCCATACCGTTCCATCCCATAATAATAAGCAACCGGGTCAAAGGCATCCTGATCCAGTTTCATCTCCTCTCTTGTAACAGTAAAACGGCGCAAAAACCGTCGGTAGTCATATTTTCCTTTCTCAATTTCGGAAAGTTCTTCTTTCTGACCACCACGATTCTCGCCTCTTCGTTTTCCTCCTGCGCCATAGGTAATCGCAAGTTCTTTTGCGATCTCTTTCCATTTTTTACAGATTGTTTTCTGTTTCTCTGTCTCTTTTCCGAAACTTTCCGGCATCTCGATGCACTGACGAATCAACCGGAGATATTCTTCATATACGTTCTCCGGATTCTCTCCGAAACGGTGAATCAGATACTCCGGATTCACATACAGGCTCTCCCCGTCTGTCCTCATAGCGGTTACCTGCTCATCCGGCTGCACCCGGAGCTCCAGCAGCGCTCTGCCAAGCTCCGGATACCGCCAGCATAACTCATTTTTGCAGTGTTTCATCAGGCCGGTGAGCAGCTCCTGTTTCGTCGCTGTATTCGGAGATTTTTCTTTTGTTGAAATATGGTTCTTCCACGCCAGCAATACACGGAAGGCATCCCATTTTTTCAGTTCTCCCGCCCTGGTCAGAAAACCGTTCAGTTCCTGCTCTCCAAACCATCCCCTGTCTGCCATTTTTTTCATTCCATCGATATTTTCCTGTACGATCAGATATTCCATGGCGGGGCGGATCCTGCGTTTCAGATAGATTGCTTCCTCTTTTGATATTTCTTCGTTTTCCCGGGTGTTTTGCAGAAAACGTCCGATTACTTCTTCCAGATGTTGTTGTTCATTCATTTGTATACATCACCGTTTTTTGTATTCTCTATCCATCGTAGCACCCTTTATTTTAATTTACAAGCAGATCCTTTTACTGATTTTCCTGTGTTCCGTCTTCCGTCTGGCTGCTCATCGGCGTGATCACAATATTTTCTGCCGCAATACCGGTTTTCCGTTTTACGATATCCTCGATCTGCGCTCTGCTGGCATCGTCCACCTTGGTATCCGGTACTACAATATCTGCTGTCTCTCCGGTCAGATTCACAACCACATCAGGAAATCCTTTCGCTTCGAGAAGCAGTTCTGCCGCAGCTTCTTTCTCCACAAGATCAGTCATATTTACCATACTGGCGATTGCACTTTCTTTTTCTGTCTCGGAAAGGGCTTCGTTGTTGATGATCGATAACAGAGATTCTTTATTCTGGGAGCGAATCTGTTCCCGTTCGATACGCGCCTGAGCCATATATGTAGAAGCACCTGTCAGAACAGCCTCCCCCGGTGTCTCCTGGGGCTGTGATTCTGTGCCGGATGATTCTTCACCGGAAGCCGTGGCATCTGTACCATCGCCGGCAGTCGCCGCACCGGTCTCATCCGTAACATCAAGATCCAGATTTTCCATATCCTGCAGAACCTGATCCATATTGACCGAAGTTTCCGTCTCACTGGAGGTCTCGGTCTTTGCAGTCTTATCTTTTTTCCCTTTTAATTGTGCATCGGAATAGCTGATATAGCCTGCTGCAGCAATCATTACTGCCAGAGCCGTGATAATGATCTGATTCTTTTTAAATATTTTTTTCACTGCTGCTCTCCTTTTTATTCATTTTGACGGGTCTCATTTCATTTTTAACACTTTGATTTCGTGGGCTTCGACGTGAAACAATGCTATCACCGCCTCCTGGATCTGTTGTACGATCACCGGGTTTCCGCCTCCCTGTGCCACGACGATCACGCCGCGGATCTCCGGATAGGTACTTGAGGATATATAGGGTGTCTGTCCCCCGTCTCCGGTATCCTCGTATACTGTAGTTTCCCCCGTGGTTACCGTCTGACTGCTCCGCTGCGTCCCGGAATCTCCTTTTTCACTGGAAGTACTGGTATCCTCCGGACTGTCTTTTTCCACCTGTTTCTTCCCGGTAGATTCCATCGCCACCGCCACCTGTACTGCACCCACACCTTCTACCTGCGACAGCACGCTCTCCAGTTGTTTTTCATAAGACTGCCGGATCTGATCGTCGGTCTGCTCCTGTGTCTGCGAAACTGTTGTCTTTTCCTGTGTCTTTTTTTGCTCCTTTTGTTTTACAGGAGCGGCAATCACAAGAAGTAAAAGACCTGCCAGCCCACAGATCAGCCACTGCTCCCGTTTCATCTCCCTGACTGCTGCAAACACTCTCTCCTTCATAGTCTACTCCTGTATCTTTATATTTATATTCCCTTCCGGAAGATTATAGACTTGTGCAAGTTTTCTTTTTACCTGGTCAGGCTCACCTTCTCCTGGGGGATTCCCGTCCGCACGCCGGATCACACAACGGATCTCTTTCACATCCAGTTCCTCCCCGTTAAAAAAGTCCACCCTTACTTCAGTACTCTCGTAAGACAGCTGCTCCAGCAGTGTTTTTATCTGTCTTTCCATCTCTTTCTTGCAGTTTTTCTGTACATAATCCTTTCCTTCCTGTTCCAGGTATTTTTTCTCCATTGAAAAGTCCTCATATTCCTGCCGGATTCCTTCCGAAAGTGTCTCCCAGGAGAGTATCTGTTCCAGTTGTCCGACGGTCAATAACGGTTGGATCAATACCAATATCAGCAAAAGTCCCATAAAAAAGCGGATATATTTTCGTTCTTCTCCCTGTGGGATCACGTTCATCAGTACTGAAAGGAAAATAAAATAAAACGCCAGATTGCGCACCCACCGGGCAAGCCATTCCAATGTTGTTCCTCCCTCCGTCTTTTTGTAATTCCCTTTTTATTGCAGGGAACCTGCCAGGATCGCTATGGTCAGCAAAAACAGAATCTCCATGGTCAGCAGAAGCCTCACCAGCAGCCCAAGACTCTCTCCCATCGTGTGGATGCACCCTACCATCCGCTTGTCCGTCACCGGCTGCACCACAGCAGCCAGAAACTGATAGGCAAGTGCGCTGATTCCCATTCGGCAAAGAGGCGCTGCACCCGCCAGCAGAAGGATCACGATCGCCGCTGCACCAAGACAGTTTTTAATCAGCACTGCCGATCCGAGTACTACTTCCGTAACCCCTGAAAACAGGTTCCCCACTCCGGGAATCGCTCCGGCTGTCCTGCCGATCACTGATCGCTTCAAGGTATCAACCGCCGGTGAGATCATACGCTGGATCAGCTGGATTCCCACGATCACGCCGATCATGGATTTCAATGCCCAGAGGATTCCGTTCTTTAAAAGTTCGGTCATTTTTGATAAGAATTCTTCTTTTGTAAGGAAATTGATCAGTTCCAGCACCAGATACATCCGAATCGCCGGAAGAAGAAAAAGTAACAGGATCTTCTCTGTGAGAAAAATCAGAATCAGAATCATCTGGTAAAATGCTGTCGCAGTTGCCACACCGCATGCCCCGGTCAGCGCAATATAATACGCCGGAAGCAGTGCTTTCATAAATACCGCCACACCCTCAAGCAGTCTTTCCATCTGACCGGTCATCTCATCAAATGCCTGCAGAAGCAGTAAAAATAACAACAGATATATCATATAAAAAGAAATATCTCCGATCTGATTGTTCTGAAAAACCCCTGACAGATGACAGAACACTGCTGACAGAAGCACCAGCACCAGAATGTGTACGCAGGTTTCTTTTTGGATTCCCATGGCATCCCACACGCCCTGTTGGATCACTGCTTTCCATTGCTCGGCAGAAAATGCCTGTCCGCTTTTCAGGATGTCCCGGATCATCCCTCGCATACTCTGCTTTTCTTCCAGGAGCTGATCCACCGCCATCTCCACCTCTTTCAGATCCAGTTCTCCCAGTGCTTCTTCCTCTCGTGAAAAGTCATGATTTTCTGCAGCATACACACAGATCTGGGTACAAAAAAAGAGCAGGAACAGACTGAAGACTGCCATTTTCAGTATTTTCCCACTCTTTTTCCTATCCCAGAAACCCATGGATCGTCTCCAGCAGTGCGGTAAGAATCGGCATACTGATCGCCAGTACTGCCAGGCGTTCGTAGATCTCGATCTGTCCCGCTACTGCGGAATAGCCCGCATCCTTACAGATTCCTGCCGAGAACTGACCGATATAGGTGATACCGATCATTTTCATAAGGATATTCATATATGTAGTATCTACAGGTACATATTGTTGTATTTTTTTCAGGGATTCATACAGATAACTGAACTTTCCCACCGCAAATGCCAGAATAAAGAGTCCGGCCGCCATTGTCAGATAAACCGAGTATTCCGGCTTTGCTGTTTTCATAAAGATCGCAGCCAGTACACAGGCGATACCCGCCGCACCGATCCGGATAATTTCCATATCGCCATCCTCCCCGCCTGCCTACAGGGCAAATAATTTTTTTACGGTTTCAAAAAGATCATAAATATAAGGGAGTACCCAAAACAATACAAGCAAAAGTCCGGCAAGACTGGTTAAAAATGCCTGATCTTCCCTTCCGCTGTGTTTTAACACAAGGCTCAGGACGGATACCAGAATCCCCACTGCACCGATTTTAAATATAATCCCGACTTCCACAACCGCCTCCCGTCTCAGATAAGGATCACCACCAGAAAGGCTCCCCCCAGGATCCCGAGGCTTTGCCACACTCTTTTCTGTTCCGGCAGCTGATGCCGCAGTTTTTCTTCCCGCATTGCAAGTTCTGTCTTTCCGCTCTCAAGAAGCTGTATCTGCATCTTTGCATCCAGATATCCAAGATGCCCGAGGGTCTGTAAAAACAGGTCCCAGTCTTCTTCCCGGAGACTGGTTTTTTCCCGCACCGTCTGCTCCTGCTCTTTCAGGATCCGTACAAAGGTTTCGCCGGTCTGCTCTTTCAGCCGTTTCGCAACAGATTGCAGATATTCCCGAAAGGGGGACGTCACTTTCTCGCTGATCCTGGAAAATGCTTCCGGCAGTGTATTTCTCGCATAGGAAATTTCACCGATCAGGCAGCTGATGATCAACTGTAATATCTGCAAGTCTTTGATCCGCTGCTGATACTGTCTGCTTCTCCAGTTTCCCATGCCCCAGCCGGCGAAAAATACCAGCAGAGCACCGCTGACCTTTAACACACAGATCTCTGCCTCTGGTACAGGCAGGTTCCCCGTTCATCATAGATTTCCCGGACTTTTCCGATCTTTCCTGCCGTTTCTTTTTGCAGGATGATATAGCGTTCAAAAACATGTTCTTTTATCAGTCGTTCCAGCAGCGGTTTTTTCCGGATCTCATCGATCGAACTTCCGTGAACCGTTGCCAGAAGTTTGCATCCGCTGTTTAGTGTCATCTCGATGGCACGGATATCTTCATAATTGCCGATCTCATCCACGGCGATCACCTGCGGAGCCATTGAGCGAAGCAGCATGACCATCCCTTCCGCCTTGCTGCAACAGTCCAGCACATCGGTACGGATTCCCACATCGTTTTGCGGAATTCCCTGATAACTGCCACCAATCTCTGACCGTTCATCCACCACGCCTACCGTATTGCCCGGAAAGGTCTCCCAGCCATCAGAAATCTGTCGTACCAGATCCCGCAGCAATGTTGTTTTCCCACAGCCCGGTGGGGAAATAATGAGTGTATGACACAATTTTCCATCTTCCGTCACATACGGAATCACCATATCCGCACAACCGGTAATCTGGTGTGCGAACCGGATATTGATGCAGGAAATCTGGGAAAGTCCTTTTACCTTCTGCTCTTCCATGATCGCTTTTCCCGCCACACCAACCCGATGCCCGCCCTGTATCGTCAAAAATCCCTGTTTTAATTCCTCTTCATAAGCATAGAGGGAATATGTCCCTACCGTCTCCATGGTTCCTCGGATGTCTTCCTGTGATACGATACATGCCTGTTCCCTATGTCTCGTCAGAAATCCCTGTTCTGCCACAAAATATTCCTGTCCGTCCTGCCATAAGATCAACGGTTTCCCTGCCCGAAGACGAATCTCCTGTAACCCCTGTGGATTCCAGTACGCCTGCTGTAAGATTTTTCGGATACGCTCCGGAAACAGACGGATAACTTCCTCCCGTTTCATGTACATCACCTCTTACATTTACTATATGTGGACAGACTGTAAATAGAACCCGTTGCCAGGATAAAATATTTTGTTATCTTGCATACTTTCTTCCTCGGGTATTCAGTTCTCCACACATACCATCCCCGAATACCCTTCCGGCATCACCAACCGGTAAAACCTGCATCCCTCATAAGAAATCTCACATAGCTCCCTACGGATCCCATCCCCGGTAAACTTCAGATAGCTTTCTTTTTTTGTCCAGATCTGAAACAGAAAATCCTTTTTTCCTTTCTCCGTACCCACCTGCATAAAAGTTTTCCACTCATCCGGTGTACAGATTTTTCTGGCTGTCTGTTCCAGTTTTATTTCTCTGTGATACTGAATATCAATCCCCACAGGGACATTTCCCAGCGCACAGGCGATCCATTCTCCCGAATGGCTGATATTGAAAAAAAGTTCCGGATGCAGACACAGATATGGTTTTCCCGTCTCTGTTCGCATTACCGAATCGGTCTCTTTCTCCAGATCATACGCATATCTTGTTTTTATCATTTCTGCTAACAGACGATATCCCGACCGGGACTGTTCTTTCTTTTCTTCCGGTGTTTTTCCACTGACCTGTTTCATCCAAACTTCTGTCTGCTGATCCGGGGACTTCCAAAAAATATGTGCTTCATTTGCATTATTTCCCATTTTTCTGCCCTCCGTTGCCACGCTTCGGTGCTTCTTCCAGTTCCACCAGAAAACGGGAAGGTTCCATCTTCTTTCCGAACCTCTCCTCCACTGCATACAGATGCAGTTCTTTCTTTGCTCTCGTCATGCCGACATAGAACATTCTTCGTTCTTCTTCGATCTCCGGATCAAGAACCGCTTTCTGATATGGCATACAGCCCTCGTTGACATCCAGAATATACACCCTCTCAAATTCCAGTCCTTTGGCACTATGCAGGGTCGATACAACGATTCCCTCCTGCCGGCGCACTTTCTCCGACTGTTCTTTGAGTTTTTCTTTGTACGCATCCATGGAATCAAACCATTCCTGAAATGTTTTATGCCCTTTTGCGCTCTCCTGGATCTCCCGCAGAAGATCATACAGTTCTTCCACTTTGATCTTCCTGTACTGTGCATATTCTTTCAGGAACTCGTCATAGCCGATCCCATACCGGATATAATTGATAGCTGCAAACGGTGCCATATTTTTCATCATTTTCAGATCATGCTCGAACTTCTCGATCCGGTCACACATCCATTCTTTTCCCTCGTAAAACTGATACAGAATCTCAAATGGCACTTCTTTCTCATAAAATGCTTCCCTGGACAGATATCGGTTCGGACGGTTCATGACGGCAAGAAAATCCTTTCTCTCCCGACCGCCCATTGCCAGACGCATATAAGCAACCATATTTTTTGCCAGCCAGTGTTCATACAGATTCGGCAGGACATCCCTCATGGTAAACGGAATGTTGTACTCCATCAGCCGTTCCACTGTCATTCTGCAATTATGATTGGTACGGAATAGAATCGCAATCTCTTTGTGCGCACACCCTTCCGCCAGATCCTTCTGAATCTGCTTTAACAGCCAGGTCGTCTCCTCACTCTCATTTTCAAATGTCCGGATCTCGATCGGTTTTCCCTTATCATTTTCCGTAAACAACTGTTTTTCATATCTCGCATCGTTCCAGCGGATCACATTCTGGGATTTTTCTACTATTTCTCCGGTACAGCGATAATTCTGTTTCAGGATCACCTGCTTCAATTGTGGAAAATCCTTCGGAATCTGCAGCATAATCTCCGGTCTGGCTCCACGGAACCGATAGATCGACTGGTCATCGTCACCTACCAGAAACAGATTATTTTCCGGAAGTGCCAGAAGCCGGACAATATCATATTGCAGCTGGTTGACATCCTGAAACTCATCAATCAGGATATACCGGAACTTTTTCTGCCATGCCTGCAAAATATCCGGATGTTTCTGAAATAATTGATAGCAGTACACCAGCAGATCATCAAAATCCAGCAGTCGTTTCCCGTGCAGCCGTTTTTCGTATGTCTCATAGATCTTCCGAAACTGCTCATCCGGGCAGCTTGCCGAATAATAGTGGCTCAACGGGATCCTTCCGTTTTTTACTGTGCTGATCTCTCTTGCCAGCGATTCCAGCAGGTCATTTTCATCTTCCATCTGCAGAGAAGAATTCTGCAAAATCTGTCGTAAAATCTGATATTTTATTTCTTCACCGGCGATATTTGCCGATGTGATACCGTACGCCTGCCGGAGAATACCGTAAAAGATTCCATGGAATGTGCCAAAAGTCACCTGACTTTTCTCCGCTCCGCACAGGAGTAAAAATCGCTCCCTCATCTGTCCTGCAGCCGCCTTGGTAAAGGTGACCACCAGGATAGATGAAGGAGCGACCTGATAATCCTGAATCAGTTTACGGGTACGGCGGATAATAACTTCCGTTTTGCCGGATCCCGGTCCGGCAAGTACAAGCATCGGACCATCTTTGTGTTCCATTGCCTGCTGCTGTTCCCTGTTAAACTCCATTCTTTCTCTCCATATAGGAATTATTCTGCTGCTTTTGTCAGCTTGTAACTGTGAAGGATTCTGGCAAAACCATGCCAAAACACCTCGCAGGATACTGCCTGCCGCATAGTTACTTCAGTTTGGCAATAGCCGCCTGGATTCTTACAAGACTCTCTTCTTTTCCGAGTACTTCCAGAATCTCTGTGGCACCTGCCGGTGTCATCTGTTTTCCGGAAAGAGCGGTACGGATCGGCCACATCACATAACCAACTTTGTAACCATGCTCCTTTGCATAAGCAGAAAGCATCTCAAACAGTGCATCGTTGCTGAAGTCTTCCTGTGCCTGCAGTAACGGCTGTACTTCACTGAGTACCTGCAGAGAAGTTTCTTCGTTGGTTTTCATCTTTTTATGCACATACATAGATGTCTCATATTCCGGAACCTTTTCAAAGAAATCCACATGATCTTTGATATCCGGAAATACTTCGATTCTTGTTTTTACCATGGCAGCGATCTTGTGGAAGTCCAGATCTTTTGTGATCGTCTCTTTCAGATACGGCAGAGCCATCTCATAGAACTTGTCATCGTCCATCTTCTTCATGTATTCGCCATTCATCCAACGAAGTTTTACCATGTCAAAGACAGCAGGCGATTTGCTGATTCTGTGGTAATCGAATTCTTTTACCAGCTCTTCCAGAGAGAAAATCTCATTGTCGGAAGACGGACTCCATCCCAGAAGTGCCACAAAGTTTACGATCGCTTCGGTCAGAAATCCCTGATCCAGCAGATCTTCATAAGAAGAATGACCGCAGCGTTTGGACAGCTTCTGATGATCTTCGTTTGTGATCAGCGGGCAGTGAATGTATTTTGGGATCTCCCATCCAAATGCCTCATACAGACGGTTGTACTTCGGTGCAGAGGACAGATATTCGTTTCCTCTTACTACATGGGTAATTCCCATCAGATGATCATCGACAACATTTGCAAAGTTGTAGGTCGGATATCCATCGGATTTGATCAGGATCATATCATCCAGTTCGTTATTTTCTACTGTAATATCTCCGTACAGCTCATCATGGAAAGTTGTGGTTCCTTCGGTTGGCATGTTAATACGGATAACGTATGGTTTTCCTGCTGCCAGATTTGCCTCGATTTCTTCTTTGGACAGGTGCAGGCAGTGTTTGTCATACACGGTGATCTCTTTTCCTGCTACTTCTGTCTTCAGGCTTTCCAGACGTTCTTTATCACAGAAACAATAGTAAGCGTCTCCCTGCTCAATCAGTTTTTTTGCATATTTCATGTACAGACCCTGTGCCTGTCTCTCACTCTGTACATAAGGGCCTACACCCCCATCTTTGTCCGGACCTTCATCATGTACCAGACCCGTCTTTGCCAGAGTACGGTAGATAATATCAAGTGCGCCTTCCATAAAACGTTCCTGGTCGGTATCCTCGATACGCAGCATAAACTTTCCGCCTTCATGTTTTGCGATCAGATATGCATATAATGCCGTTCTTAAGTTTCCTACGTGCATTCTTCCGGTAGGGCTTGGTGCAAATCTTGTTTTTACTGTGCTCATAATATTTCGCTCCTGTTTTATAATGTAAATGTCCTGGATTGCTGCGTGTTTTGCACACTCACGATCCTTATCCTATTCAAGGTAAAAGGTGTGGAATTAATCCTCCACACCTTTGTTTTTTAAGTATTCAATTATGTCTCCGACGGTTTCCACATCTGACAATTCCTCTGCCGGAATCTCCAGTCCGTATTCTTCTTCCAGAGCCATAACCAGTTCAAATAAATCCAGTGAATCTGCTCCCAGATCATCTTTAAATGAGGTGTCAAGACCAATTGTCTCACCATCACAGTTCAACTGCTCTGCAATAATCTCTCTCATTTTTTCAAGCATATTTTTTATCTCCTTCATAAAGCATTTTCGACTTTACGCCTTTGTTTAACGAAAGTATATCTATTATAAAAACATTTGTCAACCCATTCGGGAAAATATGCAAAAAACTTTGTTTCTCTGTTACTGTTCTCTCCATGCTCAGTAACACGCTTCGCAGTACGCAGAATTTATGCTGTTTCTGCCTCCGTGATGTCTTCTCCCATCGTCCGGATCCTTCCCGACACACTCAGGGCAATTCCCATCTCTGCCATCAAAAACAGGATCGACGTACCTCCGTAACTGACAAACGGAAGCGTGATACCGGTTGTAGGCATCAGGTTTAATACTACGCAAAGGTTCAGGATCACCTGCAATGCAATATGTACAAAGATTCCTGTCACAACCAGCGTTCCATAAAGATCCGGCGCATTCTGCGCGATAAAAAACAGCCGGTATAACAGATAACCAAACATCAGCAGTAATAATGCCGCACCGAAAACTCCCAGTTCCTCACATACAATCGAAAAGATCATATCATTCTGCGCCTCCGGAATCGTTCCCAGCTTCTGCGCACTGTTGCCAAGTCCTTTTCCGAAAAACCCGCCGCTTCCGATTGCGTACAGTCCCTGGAGCACCTGATAGCCGCCGGATGACATATTGGCCTCCGGATGCAGCCAGGATAAGATTCTTCGGATACGAAAGTTATCACTGGTAGTCATCGTCATACCCATGTAAGCAATGACACTTCCTGCCACCAAGCTGGTGCCGAGAGCCAGTACAACAAAGGGCTTTGTTTTCGGATGTGCAATAAAAATCATAACGACGGCGATTCCTCCGATAATCATACCGGTACTCAGATTATCCGTAAAAACAAAAGCCGCACCCGCCTGTATCATACCAAAGATCAGCAGCCAGATTACTGCCCGCAATTGTTTTACCTGTTTTCCCATCTTGATAACAAGTATAGGCATATAAATAATAATCGCTATCTTGGCTATCTCTGCCGGCTGAAACTGAATACCCAGCTTTAACCATCGTCTGGAACCATAGGCTTCCACTCCAAATGGAGTAAACCGCACCATCGCCATCAGTACCACCGAGATCAGGTACAAAGCTCCTGCAAACGGAATCATCAGATGGTAATCCCATTTTGATATAAAGATGGCAACAGCGATCGCTCCCACACTGATCAGTGCCTGCCTGCGGAAATAATACATATCATCTCCATGAAATTTCATCTGTGCTTCGTACGCACTGGTACTGTATAACATGATCAGCCCGAAGCAGATCAGCAGAATTACAATCGCAAGAAGATTATAATCATAATATGCCCCCCGGCTGCTTTTCTTTTTTCTTCTTTTTTTCTCTTTTTGTTCCATGTAATACCCTCATTTCTTTCCATGCTCCCCTTGAGCGTGTCTGAAAACGAATTTTCTGTATGCATCTTCCACGCTCCGATATCCTGCCGGAGGTTTCAGCCGGATATCTTTGTTAAGTATATCGTAACTGTTCAGTCCCTTCACAGTTACGAGCCAAAATGCATAAAAAATCACCTTCGGTGATAGCATTTTGGCTTGTATGTCTCGGGATTTTGACATGAATATGTCAAAATCCCTCGCGGGACAGTGGCTGCTGAATGGTTACAGTATATCACTATTAAAAAGAGAAAAAAACCCCCAGACATCTCTTTTTTTATGTTTCTGAGATGTCCGGAGGTTCTGTTTTATCTAAGGAGAATGTTTACTTTTTATTCTACATCCTGCAGTGCATCCGTATCTTCTTCACCGGTGCGGACTTTTACGACTCTGTCAACATTGTATACAAAAATCTTGCCATCGCCAATATGTCCGGTATACAAAACTTTCTTTGCAGCTTCGATGACCTGATCGACCGGAATGCTGCTGACTACCACTTCTACTTTTACTTTTGGAAGCAGGGTTGCATCGATTTCAACACCACGGTATTTCTCGCCGGCACCTTTCTGAACGCCACAGCCCATAACCTGTGTAACGGTCATACCGGTAACACCAAGATCATTCATTGCTTTTCTCAGTTTGTCATATCTGGACAGTTTTGAGATAATAACCACTTTATACATACCGGTATCAGCTGCTGCAGGAGCTTTTACCACTTTAACTGCAGCATTCTTCTGTGCATCCGATGCTACTTTGTAATCATCTGTACCAAGGTTTGTATTTTCATTGACATCCATCAGCATAGTGTTGGATACGTCCATGATACTGAATCCTGAGTAAGCGGATGCAAGACCATGTTCCATGGCATCCAGACCAACGATTTCTTCTTCCTCGGTAACTCTCAAACCTACAGCGGCACGGATGACAAGGAAAGTGATGGTGATTGTTACTACGGTCCATGCTGCCACTGCTGCAAAACCGATCAGCTGTTTTCCAAGAAGGGTAAAACCACCACCGTAGAACAGACCGACCAGATCATCATTTCCAGGTGCGGATGTAGTTGCGAACAGACCAACGGAAATAGTTCCCCAGATACCATTTAAGCAATGAACTGCTACTGCACCAACAGGGTCATCTACACGTAATACATAGTCCAGGAACCATACACCGAATACTACCAGGAGACCTGCTACAATACCAATGATGATTGCTCCAAACGCATCTGTTACATCACAGGGAGCTGTGATTGCTACCAGACCTGCCAGAGAAGCATTCAGACACATCGATACATCTGGTTTTCCATAACGAACCCAGGTAAAGATCATACAGGTTACGGTTGCGATCGCCGGAGCGATGGTTGTTGTTACAAAGATAGAACCAAGCTGTTCTACTGATGTTGCAGCTGCACCGTTAAATCCATACCAGCCAAGCCACAGGATAAATACACCAAGTGCACCAATTGCCAGGTTATGTCCCGGAAATGCATTGACTTTTGTGATTTTTCCGGATTTATCTTTCGTGAATTTTCCGATACGCGGTCCAAGGATCTTGGCACCGATCAGTGCGGAGATACCACCTACCATATGAATCGCACAGGATCCTGCAAAATCATGGAATCCCATCTGGGCAAGCCAGCCGCCGCCCCAGATCCAGTGTGCTTCGATCGGATAAATCAGTGCGGAGATCACACCGGAGTAAATACAATAGGATAAGAATTTTGTTCTTTCAGCCATAGCTCCGGAAACAATAGTTGCGGTTGTTGCACAGAATACCAGGTTGAATACAAAGTTAGACCAGTCAAAATCTGCATAACTTGTAAAAATATCAAATCCCGGCTTTCCGATCAGCCCTACCATATCTTCTCCCAGTAACAGGCTGAAACCTATCAGGATAAAGGTACAGGTACCAATACAAAAATCCATCAGGTTTTTCATGATAATGTTACCAGTGTTTTTCGCTCTGGTGAAACCTGCCTCTACCATTGCGAATCCAGCCTGCATCCAGAATACCAGTGCAGCGCCGATCAGGAACCATACACCAAATACCTGACCGTTCAGAACTTCCATAATTTCTTCTGTCATATTTTTGTCCTCCTCTTTCTTTGTAATGAAAAAAGCGAAACAACGACGCTTTGCTTCTATATATAATATAAGAAGCTGCAAAACGCCGTTGTTTCGCTTTTTTCAAGCCCTGCCGTATCATTCGAAAACAGAGTGTGCGATTTTCTTTGATACGACAAAAGGCACTACGGATGTTTTTCCATAGCGCCTTTGCTTTGTATGGGTGTATCTTACACCCTGGTTTTTGTCTTGTCAATAAACATTTTATAGTTTTTTTATATTTGTCACTTCTGTCCATTTTCCATAAATTATTATTTTAATTTTCTACATTTTTACTGTACACATTCTCCCTGACAATCGCATGGTTCCCGTGTCAGCCCGATATCAAAGCTCGGATTCATCTGGTAGAAGTTCTTACTGTTCAGCTGATCCTGGAGAGACTGGAGAGCTTCACCGAACCGTTGGAAGTGTACCACTTCTCTCGCCCGCAGGAATCGGATCGGGTCCGCAATCTCCGGAATATCCCGCACAACCCGCAGGATATTGTCATAGGTGCTCCGTGCTTTCTGTTCCGCAGCCATGCTCTCAAACATATCCGTGATCGGATCGCCCTTGGACTGGAACTCACAGGAGTTAAACGGAATCCCTCCCGCCGACTGCGGCCAGATCCCTACCGCATGATCCACGTAATAATCCGCAAATCCCTGTTTTTCAATCTCTTCCACGGTGAGGTTGGCAGTCAGCTGATGAACGATCGTAGATACCATTTCGAGGTGTCCGAGTTCTTCGGTTGCTACATCGGTCAGAACCGCCATGCAGACACGGTTTGGAGCGGTGAAACGCTGGGAGAGATAACGCATCGAGGCACCGATCTCGCCGTCCGGGCCACCGGAGTTCAATAGCCTATATAGGTTTCCCTTTAATAGGAAGAAACTCTTTCGATTTCAAGAGCTTTTTTAAGAGTTTTTAGAGATGATACAATATTTTTACCACTTGTGATTTGACATGTCAAGGAATGTCGCACGATATTTCTTGTCATATTATTATCGGTATGATATTCTTTATTTGCGATAGAATATTTCAGAAATGAAGAAAAGAGGACGATATGTAATGTACCGTCCTCTTTTCTTGTGTTAATTAAACAGCTTGTACCATGTATTCGGTCCGATCACACCATCCGCGGTCAATCCTTTCTCTTTCTGGAAGCTCTTGACGGATGCTGCCAGCCCTGAGCCGAAACTGGCGTCCATAGCTCCGAAGTAAAATCCCTTGGCTGATAAAATGAATTCCGCCAGATAGACAAATGTTCCGGATGCTCCTTTTTTGATAATTGCTTTCTTGGCTGCCTTTTTGCAGCTGTCCAGGAAATTCTTGTTAGACGGATCTAGTTTACTGCCATTCTTTCTGTTAGATACATCTTTCCAGATGCAGACTGCTGCCGCTCTGGATTTTGTTCCGTATTCTCCATCCACCTTCAGCTTCTCGCCAAGATAATTTTCCAACGTTGCTCCATAGCAGCTGTTGAGCCACTTCTGCCCTTTCTTTACATTGCTGTCCGGCAATGTTCCCGGTTTTGTGTTCGTTGCCGGCTTTTCTGTTGTTCCTCCGGCTTTGCTTCCGGTGGTCAGGTTGGTGGCTACATGATGACCTTCGCACAGCAAGATATCGCCTTCCAGCAGGTAGTCCGGGCTGTCCAGATATTTTTTATCAGTCAGGACATCAAAACCGTGTTCATCGCACTGCGGCTTCAGATTCCGTGTCGTGCATGATACCGGGATTTTCTGCAGTTCTTCATTTTTCAGATCAATTCCGACCGCTCTGATATTTGCCGCTACCCCCGAGCTACAGTCCGCTTCGCAGGCTACTGTAATCTGTGCCGGATCATAGTTGCTCGCTTTCAGATGTTCCCAGTATGTCAGTCTGTGGCCCTGGCAGTATCCGATCTTGTTATTATTCGCGGCCGCTCTGGCTTTTATTGCGATTGCTTTTCGCACAGCTGGATCCCGATGCCTCAGCACGCAGGTCCATGGTCGTGAATACCACGGAATGATAGCCCACTCGTCACCTTTCTGATCGCCCGGTTTTCCACCTGTGTATTTTCTATTTTCGTCATGTCCACAATTGCTGATCATATGTGCACTCTCCTTTCCGGCCAGTTCCTTGTAATAGGTCTGGCCATAAGATGCTCTTGTCTTTTTCATGCTCCGCCATCCGTTCGGCTGCTCATAATACTGCAGCACGTAGTCACTGGCTTCCTGAACAGATCTCGTAGTCTGCAATTTCTGCAGAACCTTAGGAAATCTCTGCCCCAGTTCCCAGAGAACATACTCGATCTGCAGATCTTCATCAGCGATAGACACGCCTTTCTTTTTGGCTCGATCATACAACCCAGCTTTCCGATCAGAGGTTGTCCACTGAGATAATCCGTAGCCGTAATGTTTTCCCATTGGGCTGAGAAACTCCGCCCTAGAGATCTTTCCACTGTCTACTGCCTGCGTGTAGCTGATATCCGTATAGATCTTTCCCTTTTCTTTGTAGCGTTTCATGCAGAGGAGTTCTAATTTGTTCGCCAGGAATCCCATAGATTCCGGAAACTGATTCCCCATAAGCCCACAGGCTCCCTCCGGAGTTAATCCGAAGGCAGTGTAGGCAGTGTAGGCTTTTCTTGCAAAGTTATTTATTTTCATGATTGTCCTCTTCTCTGTTCACAACTCTGTTCGCAACTTCCAGACCATTAATCAATACTCTTGGAACATCAATTCCCATTTCCACAAAATTCTCGCAGATAGATCGGATTTCATTGACCAGAAGGGATGCCAATACAAACCAGCCTAATAATGTTGTGATCCCCAAATCCACGCCGATCGTCTTGCCAATTTCTACAAAGGCTGCGGATGCTCCAAAAGCTACCATGATCATCAGCCAATATCCTAATTTTTTCAGGACACCCTTCAGTCCTGCTTTGGAATTTTCCACATTGTTGATCCTCGATTTCATCCATCCGGTTCCCCAGTCGATAACGTTCAGGAGGAGGAACAGGACAAACAAAAACCAGTGTTCTCCCAGAATATAAGAAAGGACAGCTACTGCTGCCCCTAAGATTGCATTGTATGTATCAATTACTTTCATTTTTAATCATCCTTTCTCGTATAACGTAATTTCGTTTGTTACTTGTTTTCAGCCATCATCTTATCATATGCACCCCATACGGTATTTTCGAACTCATCCACCTGAGAGTCGATCTCCTGTTTGTTTGCTCGGTACAGTCTGCCGTCAGAAATATACCGGTTAATAACAGGTACCTGCGGATCATCCAGACTAAATGACGCGTCCAGAGATACCACGGACACATTATCCACAAAGATGTTTGCTGAGAACTGTGTGTTTTTTCTGAATTCTTTTCTGATTGAAGCCATTTTGAATTCCTCCTTAAAATTTTAATTATTTGAATTTAATAGTTACCTTTAAGCTGTTCGTTTCCACATATAACATGTGATGTATGGCTGAAGTACGGATGCTGCTGTAGAGCCGCCATTATCCGTGTTACCATATATTTTCGCCGTATCCGTAGCATGTTTACTTACGCCAGCAATACCTCCCCAATACGAGAACTCCCTGTCAAAATATACATTATGTGGATTTCCTCCAGCAGTATAGGATATTGTAGATGTAGACGAATCAGCACGACCTACAGCAGCTCTGGCATTCGAAAGTCCATGATTATGCTGTATATTAATAGTCTTCGAACCACCGGTCTTTTCAGATGAGTTAAAGTTACCATCACTGCCATTAAAGCCAACCGGTACTCTACCAGCACCCCACGCGACCCACGTTCCGCCGAATAGATCTTTAGGATTGGTATTGTTTACCGACATATAAATAGAGCCGACTGGGTATGTTCGGTCGAGGAATGATTTGTTGTTGATATTGATGGCATTACCATGTATATCAACAGAACTACCGCTCCCGTCGGGAAGCGCATAAATTGATATACCAGCGTCTCCATAGGCTCCTTGAACTTGAATAGTTGCATTATAAGGTCCTGTTCTTATGAACTGATGGTAAAATTTACCGTCACGCCGATGCTCACATTCTATACTTGTTCCATTAATATCTGTGGAAATCCCAGCTTGTTTACTATAATCGTCATTGTACGCGTATATATTTGTACAAGTTTTTCCATGCAAGGCAACGTAGTCACCCTCAATTGTAAGACGTTCAATTTTATCGTTAAACACCGGTTCTTCAGCATATTTAATGATGCCCTTTCCCCCACACAACTCAATAACAGCATCTGTTGTATCTTTTCCGAGCTGAATCAGCTTTCGACCATAACTGGCTACGGCTGCACCGGCTTCGTTTAAGATTTCAAACGCTGTACTGGTGATACGGGATCGGAAACCTTTCCATGAGCCGTTGGTTTTATCACCGATCTGCAGACCAGTCCCGGAAGTAAATTCCATGAAATTGGTGGCTGTTTTAGCTGCCTCAAGAGATTTCCCATATGGATCGATCCATGAACTCCACGTAGTATTGCTAGTTCCAACTCGCCAATACTCTTTACCGGTACCTTCTATCTTTGCCGTTTGTCTCGGATATCCACCACTACTATCACTCCATATGACAATAGTTTGAAGATTGCAATATACACCAACGTTTGATAAACCTATTGCTTTACATTCTTTGAATTCCATTACAGTGGTTTTTGGATAATTCTTAATATACCAATTAGGCGATTCGTTGGTTGCTCTGGTGTCTTTAATATCTAATCCATCACCTTTTGGCCCCGTAGCACCCGTGTTGCCTTTTTCACCTTTTTCGCCTTTACTGTTGACGTATGAAAGAAGTTTAAAATATGCTCTATCATGTTCAATCTTTGTGATTTCCCAGGTACCTGTGTTAGATGAGCCGTCAAGATTCGTAAATACATCTCCAACTACAGGAGTTCTGTTGAAGCTTGAAGTACTCACATTCGCAGTTTCGCCAATAGTGGTAAATGTTCCGCTCCAGTTTCGTTTGGGTTGGAGTGCATTTTTACCATCATTTCCAGTCTCACCCTTAGCTCCAGCAATACAGACTCCATTTTGATTTGGGGAGTATGTTTTATTACCAGCGCCATCAGTGGTTACTGTTCGACTCCACATGTATTTACCATTAACCCACCTAGGTGCCGTAGTAGACCATGATCCACCAGACAGAGCTGTCGCTGAGGTAGAAAGATAATATTCAACATCCACAGAAGCAATACCATCTTCCGGAGCAGGTGTCCAGTCAGTAGCGATGTTGCCTTTTTCAACTTTGAATTCTTTCCATTGTACCGATCCACTTTTAACTCCATCATGTCGAATATTTACGTACCAGCATTGATTTTTTATCATGTCAGAAGTTATCACAAACGAATATTTTATTACTTTTTCACCACTGCCAGATAAAGCAATACGTTGATTACTTACAAATGTTCCAGACTTCCATTCAGTAATATTACCAGCTCCTTGAAGCCAAGCAGCTGCTGTTTTACCGGTAACTGCGACTATGTTAGTATATTTATATACAAGCCTAACCGTTACCTTATCGCCGACAGTTAGACCAGCGGTAGAAACCGTCGCTAAATTAGGACAAATGTTATCACCGCCATTGAACGAATTAAAAGCAGCACAATATTTATTCGACGTCTTTCTCGCCAAATTCCTACCACCAACAGATACGCCCTCTAAAGTACTTCCCACCGCATAAGATGTACTCGTCGTATCATCCGTGTAGGTAATGATTGTCCTTGTCCACAAATATGGGGATGATGCACTCGTAGCAGGTACAGTCGTTTGCCAAGTTCCAGTCGGTGCTGTCGTTCCAGATGATCCAACTTGGTAGGTTATTGACGTGGATTTAATTCCTCTACCAGCTGATCCGTTCGTACCATTTGCGCCGTTTATCCCCATTCGTCCTACACTATATGAGGTGGACTTAGAGTTGTCCGTATACGTGATGACAGTTCGAGTCCACAAATACTGACCTGCAGATACCGTCGGAATATCTGTCTGCCAAGTTCCAGTCGGAATGGCTGTACCGCTTGTTGATGCCTGGTAAGTGATAACCGTGGATTTGATTCCTTTACCATCTGCTCCGGTTGCTCCATCTTTACCAGTATCCCCATACGTACCGATAACTCTTTTATTGCTATCAACAGAGGTACCATCCGTGTAGGTGATAGTTTCATAACTCCACAAATATTTGTTCACAGAATTTGTAACCAGCACATCATCAAACCAGACCGTTGGCGTCATCGTATTTGAGGTTGATACCGCATAATGTTCTTTGATGCTTTCGATACCCTTGCCATCTGTTCCATCAATTCCTGCTGATCCTCGGAATGCTATCGTGTGTCCTGTACATATACCCTGTAAATCTCCTGCATCTGTATCACTCCTGTAGTACGCTGTATGAGCGTTTTTGGTATCAGTTGCAGTTCCTACAACAACAAAAATATCCCCGATCCTGCAACCATTTCTAAGTGCGGAAGTGCCTGTCCAGCTAGCCAAATGCCCGGTCATTCCATAAGTACTGTTCCATTGATCTTCTGTAAAATTTTCTCTCGTTACACTTGCAACAATTCCATACCCCTGCTCGCCGTCCGATCCGGCCGGTCCCTTCGGACCCTGAAACTTGCTCCAACGATATTTTTCCGGTTGTTCGGAATCCACTTTTTTAAAATCTACATATTGTCCAATATATGTTTTATCCGTTGGATCTGTCGTTGAAAAGCTTGTTTTCCCATCCTCGCTCGTTGCATAAGCGAAATGTACATAACTTGTCTCTCCGTTCTCTCCATTTTTTCCAGCAACTCCATCTGCGCCATCTTCGCCCTGAAATTTACTCCAGGTGTATTTTGATGGATCCTTACTGTCTTCCAGCTCATAGTCTACATAGGTTCCGATATACTTCGACGGAGTTTCTGTCATATCACTGTACGACGCAGGTTTCTCAACATCTGAGTATTTCACGTGGAAATATGATGTTTTTCCATCCTTTCCACTTGTCCCTGGTATACCCTGTTCTCCTCTAATCTTTATCCAGGTATATACTGTTGGATCCGTAAGATCCGGATCACGGGTAACTCGATTACTTGCGATTCCCAAATATTCTTTCCCATATGAGTCAAGTGATGCCCCTGTTCCGATGTCGTCATCCGCATATGCAATCCAGGTATAAAATTTACGGTTTTGTGCTACTTTTGCGAATGCATCTGCCAGTTCTCTCAGTTTTTCAGAAACTCCGCTGCTTTTTACACTATACTCGCCTAATTCAGCAGTTTTCGTGTTGTCACACACAGATGTTTCAATTTTTAACAATCTGGAGGAGAGATAGAGTTCCCCAGTGTGATCAATAATATATACCGTATCCCCTATCTTCGTTCCCTGCGGAAGATAACTCAGTTCAATCTCGTACGTTGTATTCACATCGCATATTTTCTTCAGACTGGAAACTGCACGGTTGCACAGTTCAGACTGTGATGTCGTATCATATGAGAAAGTTTTTACAATATGGCCTACATTGTCTCCCGTTTCTGTTTTTATCTGATATCTGCTCCATTTCTGAAGCGCTTTTCTCGAATTCAGATGAGTACCTTCCACATAAAAATCCCCATCATCATACTTATATCCTGCCAGTGTGATCGGATCATCTTTTCCAGCCGGGATTCCACCTGTACACACATAAGCCGTTGCGAGGTCTTCGATTGTATCCTTGATTCGTATTTTTTTGATTTCTCTCCCTATCTGAAGTTGCACACCGCTGTTTACGCCGCGTCTTTTAAAAATATTAATGTATTTATGTACAACTGACATCCGGTCTACATCAAAAGAAAAACTGATCTCTGCATTATCAAATTGAGTAGCAACGCTTAATAATCGTTCTGTTGCCGTTGCTTCACCATCCCAGGAAAGCTTTCTGGTCAGATTACTCACTTCATTTACTCCGACTTCAAAACCGGAGTCATAGCTGAATTTCTTTATGTAGAATTCCGCTGAATACGCCTTGTCCGCTTTGTACGCCCCAACCACTTCATTGAGTAGGTCAAGTCCTGCGTCTTCTGCATAAATATCATTGACAGAACCGTTCACCGGATCTTTTTCTCTGGATATGATCGTATAAAATTCTCTGTCATCTCCATCTTTTCTGAGAATATAATTTCCAGCTTCCGTCCATGCCTCCGCCTTCTTTCTCCACTCCGGATCATATTCCAGATCAAATTCTAGGATTGCAACGCCTTCATCCACTTCTTCGGTTTTCCTATCATTTGAAATGATTACCCCTTCCGGAAGGCTTGTACTCGCCTGACCGAGAATATTCATTTTTCGATCCGCAAAATAGAGAATCATAAAAATACCTCCCTGTATTTCATTTTATAAGTCGGCTGCTTTGCCCACGAAGAATGAATACACTGAATCTGATTAACACCTGGTGTCAGGCAAAAGGCTTCCCAATCATTTCCCAATGCTCCCAAATCTGGTCTGGCAAGTCCCTGCAATGTCACATCACCGCTTCCACAATCTACCCTGAATATTTCATTTGTTGTAAACTTATTCGGTGCATCTCGCCATTTTGTAATATCACTTATACGAACAGAAATTCCTCGGAAAACATTACGCCATACATATTGGTTGCTCATATTTCTGTTCCCGTATTGTCCGATATACAACTTTACACTATGCACCTTTGTGTTCTTTAATTCTGGAACTTTGTATTCCGGATAGCTTCCACACCAATGGAACCGTATCGTATCATCCCACTTCATCATATCGCTGTGCCCCTGATTTCTATTAAACGGGTTGCTGTCCCAATAGACCGGTTCAAAGCTGTAATCTTTTACAATTCTTGGATTGTTCCCGCCTACCCACATCGCCATGTGTGCTGTGTTGCCGCTCATATCGTTTTTATATATTTCCTGGCAGCAAATCATTTTGCCGTTTTCATCACAAAAAGCAATTGCCTGACATCCTGTCTGCCCCATTACCCCAGTCTCAAACCAACTGTTTACATAGCTATATGTTTTCGTAGAACCTTTTTCACCATTTGAATCTACAATAGCAATGGCTTTCATTGCGCCATTCCACCATTTTGTATTTTCTCCTGCTGTATTTCCACTGGCTGTTAAAAACAATCCCTTTGTTCCATTGTTCAGCCCCAGATCATTCACAGCCATGGTTCCGGCCGTTTTACTGTCCCTATATAGGAAATTACCCCCTGTATCGGTTTTCCATTTTTCATCCCCGGACCAGGTCGCATAAGATGAACAGTTCGTTACGAGCTCTACCTGTTTATAGCTTTCCTGATCCGTTTCGTCCGGATTGCCAAATTGCAAGAGGCTTTTATTTTCCTTAACAAAGCCAACCAATCCATTGTCACTTTTAATCGTTGCCTCAAGAACAGGATATGCCCGATGAGTTCCAGCGTAATCTACAATAAAGGTACTTGCATTATCTGCCTGCGTGTCCACCTCATATTCTTTTACGGAGTATTTGAAAGGATCTGCACAGTAAAACTCTATTTCCGCAGTAATCGCGTTTCGTCCCGCCGGTACCTCTCCCATTCCTGTTTTTGTTCCGATAAAATATTTATCCGGCTCGTCCAGGAAAATCATTTTTGCCTGTTCTGTATCTAAAAGTGCGTTCAGCTTATTGTATGCTTCCCGGAATGCCTTATTAGATTGTGCAATCAACTGGTACCCTACAACAATCGTTCTTGCGCCATATCGTTTTCTTCGGTATCTGGCACCGTCTCTGATTTCCATATCCGTATTTGATATTTCTGTCTCGATCATTTCCCTTCCTGATACATACAGAGTCCGATATCCGGGAATTACATTTTCAAAATAGACACCATTAAAATTAAGAGCCTCGGAAGGCAGTTCTTGCTCTTCCTGGCTCTCTGTCGTATCCACAAATTTATACATTCCTGCCCTCCTTATCTCTTTCCTTTCTTACGTAAATCTCTCTTCTGCTGTTTTTCAATCTCTTCTTTCGTATAAGTTGCCGTAGCTTTGGCTATTTGTCTTCCATCTACTTCCACCGGAACGTATAAAGTATATCTGGCATTTCTGGTGTAATTATAAGATTCTTCAAGATCTTCTGATCCGCTCCGCAGGTTCACACCTATTTCCGGTGCCGCAACCATAGTCGGTATATCAATCAGATGCATGACTGCTTTTTTTACATACTTTACTTTATTTAGAATACCATTTCCAAAGCCAACGCCATAGTATCCACCCAGTTTATCAGATACTTTGGATGGACTATGAATCTTGGCTTTCGCCCGGATCGCTGCTTCAGCTGCTGCCGCTAACTGTGCCGCTGCCGCTCTGACTGGTCCAACTTGACTGTTCAAGCCTCGCGCAAGGCCTGCACCAATATATACGCCGCTACTGTAAGCTCCTCCGGACGCTGATCTCATAGCAACAACTGCCATATTTGACATCACATTGGCAGTATTCACTGCCGCAGTCATACCTGCCATAACCCCACTGTTGTAATTATTTCCAACAGCGATTCCGGATGTTTTTGCTTTACTTTCGCCTCTGGAAAACTGACTGATCAAAGCGTTAATTGCAGACTTTGCTTTGTTTCCCAGTGCGTCCAGACCGGAATTGACCACGTTCACGCTGGATTGCATGCTGGTCAGCGATTTCTCTGCACTCTTTGCATTTTTCGCAATCGACTTCATGCTGGAATTCACAGCTTTCAACGCAACCACCATAACTGCAGTTCCGGCTGCTCCGGTAATCATTGCTGCCGCAAATACACCAACCGTTACCGCCGCAGCTCCTGAACTTCCTGCCAGGACTACAAATACAGCACTTGCCGCGGTTCCGGCTCCCAGCAAAGCTGCCAGACCGGCTGCACTCGACATCGCACCTGCTGCCACTAGTGGAAATGCTGCTCCCATCAGTGTCAGACCTGCTCCGGCTACTACAAGGGATGCTCCCAGAACCGCCGCTCCGGCTGCCAATACCAGTACACCAGCTCCTGCAACAAGCACCGCTGCTCCAACCAAGGCAAGTCCTGCCGCTACGATAGTCAGACCTGCTCCGAGTACAACTGCGCCTGCTCCGGCTACTGCCGCTCCGGCACCGAACGCAAGGAGTCCCGCGCCAAGCTGTGCAATGGCAACTGCTCCCTGCGCTCCATATTGTGAGACTGTCGGAAGAACCGCAGCCACAATCGCCAGTGCAGCACTCGCGATCAGTGCACCAGTTGCTACCAGAACAATTGCCGCTCCAAATGCGATAAATCCCACCGCTCCAAATGTCAATGCCGGTCCGAGAACAGCCGCTCCGGCCGCCAGTAAAGCAACTGCTGCCACCATACCGACCATAACGCCGATTGCTACCGGTCCTGCATTTGCCAGACTGATCGCCGCCAGGGACAACACTGCAATTCCCGCTCCTGCAAGAAGCACTGCTGCACCAAATGCCACAAAACCGGCTGCACCAGCTGTCATTGCCGGAGCTACGGATTTTGCTACAAGCAGTAATGTCCCAAGTGCTACGACCATACCGAGTAATACTGCTGCAGCACCGGGTCCTGCCTGTGCCACCTGCACCGCTGCCAGCGCCATGACTGCCAATCCAGCTGCAATCAGAGCAATACCTGCTCCAAGCGCTACGAATGTCACTGCCGACTGAATAATTGTTCCTGAGGTTTCTTTTCCGGCTGCTCCAACTGCCTTTTCTCCCGCAGCTACACCGAATAATTTACCAGCAATCTTTCCTATGCCTTTTCCTGCAAGTCCCAAAATCGCTTTCGAAAATGTTACCATTCCAGGAGCCACCGCACTTGCAATTTTAAATCCTTTGTATGCAAGATATAACTTCGGAAGTAAGACAATCACTTTCGCAACCGTATCTGAATGTTCTTCCAAAAATCCAGAGAATGTTACAATACCGTCCTTTGCCGTCCCGATTACATCCGAGAAGTTCCTGATGCTGTCCGTGCTGCCAAATGAACCGGTAAGTTTGCTTATATCGGTAATGATCGCGCCGATTGCATCTCCCAGCGCTTTACCCGCCTCTATCGCATCGATTTTCAGTATATTCCAGTATGGTGTTGCTTTTCGCTGCAACAGCTGCATCTTATAGATGAAATTCTCAATCCCTTTCCCATTGGATAATTTTTCATTAATTTTTCCAACGGCATCCGTCGCAGTTCCAACCAATCCTCTCAGATTGCCGCCAACCTGGTCAAAAATAGTAATACCAAGTCCTTCCATGCTGGATTGCAGGATGGTAACATCACCTTTCAGATTGTCCAGTTTGACTTTCGCCATATTCTGTGCTGCATTTTTGGAGTTATCAATCGCCTTCGACAATTTGTTAAAGTCTTTTTCGCTTGCATTTGCAATCGCCAGAACCCCGGACATTGCTTCCTGACCACCCAGCATTGCTGCATAAGAGGCTTTCTGGTCTTCTGTCATGCCCTTCATGCCTTTTCGCATATCTTTCATGATGGTTCCAAAACTCTTCATGCGACCTTTGGAATCTGTTATGCTTAACCCCAGCTTTTTCATAGCTGCGGAGGATTCCTTGGTCGGTTTCGCCATCCTGGTGATAACCGAACGAAGGGCTGTACCGGCTTCACTTCCTTTGATACCACTGTTTGCCATCAGACCGGTAGCCAGAGCGATATCCTGAATCGAATACCCCATTGCTCCTGCTGCCGCACCAACATATTTGAAGGTTTCACCCATCATTTCCACATTCGTGTTGGCGTTCGAAGATGCCGCTGCCATGACATCCGCAAATGTTCCACTGTCTGATGCGGATTTTCCGAAAGCGGTCAGCGCATCCGTCACAATATCAGAAGTTCTTGCAAGATCCGATCCCGAAGCCGCTGCCAGGTTCATGATTCCGCCGATTCCGGAAACCATATCTTTCGTTTTCCATCCAGCCATCGCCATGTATTCCATCGCATTCGCTGCTTCTGTTGCAGAAAACTGCGTGGTAGCACCCATCTGTTTTGCTTTCGATGTCAGCTCTTTCAGATCATTTCCTGTTGCTCCGGAGATTGACGCTACCGAAGACATCGCACTCTCGAAATTCGTACCGGCGCTGATGGCTCCTGTGGTCAGGCTTTTCAGTCCATTTCCGACTACGGATACCGCCTTTGATCCGATCGCAGCCATCGCACCGAACCCGATCCCACTGGTAAGTGTGCTTTTCAGGTTTTCCGCATAGCCGCTACAGGCTTTCATTGTCGAAGAAAAGTTTGAATCTTTGGCAGATAAGATCGCTTTTACACTAAAAGATTCTGCCACCGGATCATCCTCCCTTCCTCAGCAGCTTTGAGATCCCGATAAATCTCGGATCCCGCTTCTTTTTCTTTCGTTCCCACATTTTCTTCAGTTCCTTTTCATAATCAAAGAACTGCCGGAATCTCCGGTATACCGGAACAGTCTTCTTTCCCGATTTTTTTTCCGCCTGGACCGCAAAGTTCAAAAACGCCTGTCTGTGCGCCCGGTATTCATCGTCTACCATCTGATATTCCAATGCTTCCAACATGATTTCATATTGTGCGATTGTCATCCGGTCCACCTGCTCAAAAGAAGTAAAATGAAAATACCGGAAGCAGTTGATCGCCGTCTCCCGGTATTGTTCCTCAAAGCTTATTTCTTCTCTGCTTCCTGTTTCGCTTTCTCCTCCTCGATCGCTTTCTCGATCTCCTGCAGGCATTTCTTCGTAGCATTTGCATTCTTTAAGAAACCCAGGACATCCTCAAACAGCTGATCGATATCCGTCTCCGGATCATCGATGTATTCATCCAGAAGTGCTGTTGTCACTCTTGGATTCTGATCTTTATTGGCAGCCACCAAAAGCTCTTCCAGCGCTTCTACATCCCCGTCCATGATTCCGGATACCGTGTATCTCAGACCGATGTGTCTTTTTACATCTTTGATGCCATCTACCGGCACAGTCACCTTTCTGTTCATCTCTCTCAGAAAACCCATGCCAAAATTAAACTGATATACCTGTTCTTTGATTGTAAGTTCCATTCTTTTCTCCCTTCTTACGCTCCTGTCTTCTGTGTGTCTGTAAATACATAGCTGGCGATTTCCTGCTGCTTTGCAGTAACAGTTGCCCAGCCATCCTGACCGTTTCCGTTGATTCCAAATGTCAGGGATACCTCCACGTTATCCTCGGCATTGGACGTAACCTCCAACTCTGTCAGATATCCCTGGAAATACTTGGCTTTGAATTTACCAATATTTTCCGTAGTTCCCTCTTCCGCCAGGTTTACTTCCCAGATCTCCAGAAGGGAATCGTTATCCAGTGCCTGTTCCAGCTTGTCCACCATCTCATCACCCTTTGCAAGGATACTGGTGGCTGTGATCTCCACTTCTGCCGTTCCAGGTGTACGGATAGTTCCATCTTTGGTTGCTGTTGTATCTGCATCTTTTGATTTCGTCCTGCCGTTTTCTGTGGTAAACGCCAGGGCTGTCGCATCATTCTTTGCCTGCTCGCTTCTGACCCGATACAGATACACAATCTTTTTCCCCTGTACCGCCTCATTAAAAAGCTGCAGTCCGCTTAATAATAACCGATTCATCGTTTTACTCCTTTTTCTTAACTGAAAGAAAACTCTATTTCCAGAATCCCATGCATCAATGGCTGTCCGGTTGTATTATCCGGCAGGATCCTCTGTGTCACATTTTTAATCATCCAGGCAAAGTGATCCGTATGCTCCAGAGAATAACAGATTCTTTTCACATCCAACATCATCTGGGATACGGTTCCTCTCTGCCTTGGATTATCATGCCAGATATTGATCGTCTGACTCACATTACCGAAAATTGCTGTTTTATTCTGTACATCGACCTGCTGATTATCTGCCAGATAGATAAACGGGTACGGTGTCCCTTCCGGCGGAAGAAACGTATCGTACGTTTGATCCGGATATCGTTTTCTCAGTTCTACTAATATTGCTGTAAATAATTCCTGTTGTGGATCCACCTTATCACCTCGCCAGTTTTCTCATATCCTGCTTGAACTTTTCTTTCTGCTCATTGAATGCCGGTTTCAAATAAGGCTGTGCAGTCATAAATCTAGTACCCAGTTCCACATACGCACCATAGTCCACTGTTGGCTCGACTTCTGCCGTTTTTCCGGAATCTCTTATTTCCAACGAGATACTTCTTTGAAGAGTTCCCGTATCTATCGGCGCATTCTTCTGTGCTTTTTTCTGCATATCCGATCCATTTTTTCGTACAACTTTCTTTACATCGCTCATCTGTACGTTTTTCTTTAACTTCATCTGCAGTTCATCAATGCCTGTAACTTTGATGCTGGACATCAAACCACCTCCGTTAATACCAGAACCTGTTTCACCCGAAGGTTCTTTCTCCGATCTACCTGGTATACTCTGTCTCCTATCCGGATCCTGTCATATGCCTGTTCGTACCGGTTCTGCAAGTGTACCGTTACACTTCCCTGTCGAATCGTGCCATACAGGATCCGCATGGTTTCTGTATTTGTTTCCATAACCGCAGCCAGTCTCTGTGTTTCCATCACCTGATCTTCTCCATAATTTCCTGTTTTCGGATCATAGTCTCCCGGAATGAGCTGCTGAAAGTAAATCGGTGTGTCGTATCTCATAAAAACTTCACCTTTCCTTTCTTCACTTCCACCAGACTGTCCAGATATGCTCGGATATCATCCATATACCCTGAAAAATCATTATCCGACCAGGAAAGGCTTTCTCCCTCCACGCTGTGAGCAGAAAGCCCCTCGGATCCGATCCGGTTATACCGGATAACGGAAACCTCCAGAATGATGTAGTCCATCTCCTTCGGCGGATCCAGTCCGCCAAGAAAAAATTTCAATCTGCTTCTGGTCGCATTTACAATCAGTTCCAGCCGCCGATAGGTCTTACTATCAACATCTTCCAGCCCCAGAAGCAGCTCCAGATCCTCAATCATACCGCCCTCCTACTTTATGGACATATCTGCTTTCTTCTGGCTCTTTCCTTCGTTCTGCTCTTCTACCAGTTCGATCAGAGCTTCTCCTTGCAGGTTCTCTTTTGTTGATAACTCTGTCAGCCGCTCTTTGGTCACCTTGATACCTTTTCTTGGAAAAGTATCGCCTACATGATACTCGTATTCATTATCGTGTAAATCTGTAAAATACTTAATCACTCTGTACATACGCTGCCTCCTACTTCACAGTAACGGTCGCATCTCCGGATCGAACAGCCTTATAGTTCATATCACATTCCACCAGGGTGATATGATGACCGGTTGTCGATGCGATCTCGGCTTCTCCGTCCCATTTGTTCCAATTTTTCACATCATCTCCGTATTTTACGGTGGTTGCCGCTGCTGCATCTTTGTACTTCCAGTTGTTCTTCATGGACATCAGCTGTTCTTTTACTTCCAGCTTTGTTTTTCCGGTTTCCGACCCTGCTGCCGATGTTACAGTCAGACTTCCCAGTGTCTGGGTGTCAGCACTGCCAACAGAAATATACGCGATTGCATCCAGATATTCGCAGAACAGACGAAGCCCCATCAGGGCAAAGGTATCTGAAATCGCTCTTTCGTAATTCCCCTGTGTGTGGAATCCGATAAAACCGGTAGTCGGATCCGTCGTATAAGACAGACCTGCCTTAGCAAACTCAGAATCGCCCGGATCTACATAGTACGCCATGATATTATTCAGTGGTGTCGCCACTACTACATTTTCCGGAATCTCAGAAGTGATAAATACCAGATCTGCTCCAAGGAAATTCTTCATGTATTCAAAGCCGAATGCAGTCTGCATCGTAATAGCTGCCGCTCCCAGATATCTGTATACATCCAGGGTATTTACCCATACAGCTACACCGGTTGCTGTTCTTTTCATCTTTTTAAATTTGTCTTTTACTTTTCCGATCGCCATAGCCACTGCCATCTGCCAGGTGGACTCATGTCCGACCAGGGATCCTGCCTGCAGCTGTTTATAGAACCGATCTGTAACTACCGTCTGCAAATCAGATTTAAACTCACTGTCAGTATCATTCACTGCGGCATCATATCCTTTTTCTGCAATTGCTTCTACAGATACGCTTTTGCGGTACTTTTCGATCTTGATCGTATCAAACGTCTGCTCCGTCACATGATACTGGGACATCGGGATCTCTTCTCCCTCTCCTACTTCACCAGACTGCAGTTCTCCTTCTACTGTTTTTGTCTTTAAGGCTGATCCGTTTGGTTTTCTGATCATACGGACAATACCCAGAACATCCAGTAACGCCTGCAGATTTTTACTGAAAGACGTTACAAAGTCGATCTCTCTGGCTTTTACCTGGATCTGTGCCTGACCGGTCAGATTGTCCGGTGCTGCAAATACCTGCAGCCCTAATTTTGCTACTTTTCTTTTATGCATGGTGTTCTCCTTTACTGAAATAAGGCGATATTTTCAGCAATCAACCGCTGTCTTTCCACCGGGTTGCTGATCGCCATGATCTGTTCTTTGGTCATCGTTTTTCCACCGGTTCCTCCCTTTGGTGGATTTCCTTTCAGAGCATCCTTTACCGCTGCCTGAACGGCTGTTTTGTACATTCTGGAAAATGCTTCCACTGCTGCCTTGGTATCTTCTGCGCTTTCAGATACCAGATGTCCCAGAAGTTCATCCGGAATGTTTATCTCTTCATCTGCCAGCATCTTCCGCGCTGTCTTTGCCATTTCTGTGATTGCATTCTGACGTTTCAGATCAGCCAGTTCCTTTTCCAGTTTCTTATTCTGGTACTGTGCCTTTTCCTCTTTTGTCATCTTGGCCAGTTTTTCCGCTTCTGATAGCTGATCGTTGGTCAATGCCTCCCACTTTTCCTGTGCTTTGGTCACTGCCGTATTAACTGCTTTCTGTACCCTGCGGTCAAACTCTGCCTGATTTCCCTCGCCTTTCAAGAAATCATCAAAAGATAATGCGCCGTTATCTCCAGATCCGCTGCCAGCTCCACCACCGTCTCCGTCTCCGGATCCGCTGCCATCTCCGCCACCATCTGCAAATAACTGCAAGTTACTCATCGGAACTCTCCAGTGGTTGTTCATGTGTTTCATTTTTCCGTCCTTTCCGCCCCGTCCCATTCTTTGTGCCCAGGCCGTTGCATCCTGAATCTGTAGTTTTATGTCATTTCGGACACATCAGTTACATGATCCGGACATATTCCGGAAATTCATCGACGATCAAACAGATGCCAATGAAAAAGGAATCTACCAGAGTCTTTGCTTTCTCTGATAAATTCCCGTATTTTATATCTACCCTTCCGGGGGATACGCTGTATTCTATGTTGTCTTCCGTCAAATCCGCTATGGACTGGATCAACGTCTGCATAAGTGTCGTTACACCGGCACACACAACATCTTTCCCATGCGGAGCCCGATCTGCATGACCGGTTATCGTGATTCTGTCTTTCTCCACAGTTACTTCAATCAGTGGTATCACCTCCTTGCACCGGTGCAATTTCTTAAAAATGGGTATAAAAACACCACCAATCATTATGATCAGTGGCTTTTTAGTCTTCCCATTCTTCTAAATTATCACTTTCTTCTTTCAACATCTGAAGCTCTTTTTCTCTTCCTTCAGATGTTAACTCCCTGTGAATAAGTACATCTTTTCCAGTCATTTCATTTTTTCCATTCTACTCAGCATTTTTTCGAATTTATACCTATGCTTCATACGCAATTTTTTCTTTGAAGACTCCCTGTTTAAACTCTTTGCGATGCATGCCGTAAAGACTATGAATCTGACGTTCGATTACTCCATGTCGTTCTGGTCTTCGTACAATCTCAATTCCCTCTTCTTTTCCAAAATGGAAAATCAATTCACCGGTTATATCATCTATCGTTTCTCCGTAAGCATATGTCACCGTGTCATCCGTATGACTCTTGTAATTACAATAAACCATCCTCTTCCATACCCTCTTCTAAATCCTCGAGTAATTTCTGCTCCCAATCATATCTTTCTTTTGCTCTTCGATGAGCTTCTGCTATAGATAAATTATACTTCTTCTCAAGGGTGCTTTCAAGTAGTTCATGATGTAAAAGCAAAATATCCCTCTCCAGCTGTTCACCTTTATATAATCGGTTCCATGCAACTGCCATATCATAGTCTGGATACAATGTCTTATATCCATCATATGTTTGATGTTTATTGTAGAAAATATGTCTTTTAATTTGTTTAATATCTTGCTCCGAAAAACCAGAATTGCGTGCAATTGTTTTTACATCATTTCTTCTACTTATCTTTCTGTACGCCTTTGATGCAGCTACATCTTTGGTATCAGTCTTATCATATGGCTTGTACCACTTTCCTCCTGTCTGATTTTCACTTTTCTTTAAACACTTCCATTCTTCTGTAGTACCACCCTGTTCCAGAAAATCCAGCCATTTCTCATAATCTTCACTGTCTTCATAAGCAGCTACAGAGCAATGACACCGCGGATGCATCGGTGGAGCATTGGTTCCTGGCATCATATCCTCTATTTTGAAATGCTTCCCGTCTAACGCCTGGCATATGGAGCACACATCCGTTTTGCTACAGGCTACATACTCATATTCTTCAAAACCGTTTCGGGCAAAAGACTGCTTCTGGGCTTCCGTCTGCACTCTTGCCAATTCCGTGATCATCAGCCTTTCTGCATTCGACCGGCTGACACCAAAACGTTTTTCCAGATGTCTCGCCAACACTTTCGGATTCTTCCCGCCGATCAGTCCGGACACAAGCAAACCCTGTATCTCAGCTTTCAGCATCCCCTGATACCCCCAGATTCGTTCTGAGTAAGTGGCGTTCTGAAACGATGCATTGACAATCGCATGTACCATCTTCCCGTTTTCCATGACAGATGCGCCAAGAATACCCGCCTGCCTTCGGAATTCCTCGATTGTCCGCTCGGACAGCTTTTTGTCGAAATATTTCTGCATCTCATCAAACCCGGATACCATTTCCAGGCCGATATTCGCCTTCAGAAGTTCCAGGCGGTTTACCTTCATCGTCAGATTATAGATCCGCATCTCCTCATTTGCCTGATCAGAAAAATCTTTTGTCGCTACATACTTTTTCGCCTTACGTTCGTACGCTTTGATGTCCAGCTGATCCGCCCGCCTTTTTGCTTCAGCCATGGTGATCTTTTCTTTTTTGGCATATCGGGCATAGAATCCGTTGATCTCCTTGTTGATCTCGTCCATCATATTTTCGTAGATCTCCTGGATCTGCCGGTTATATTCTTCCTCATCCTGAATATTATGCTTCTTCGCTTCCGTTTCCCGCTTCTTCCAGTACTCCTGACTGTTCATTGCCTGTACCTCCAAACATCCGCTGCATAATCGGATCTACCTGATTCTTCTGCTGCTCCGCTTCTATCTTATCTTTTTCCTGCTGCACATTTTCTACAATAGACAGCACGCCAAGCTGTGTATCCTGGCTTACGATTCCATCCAACCCCTGTGCGATCTGGGTCTCTTCCAGCAGGTTTGCCGGGAAATTCGGCGTGAATTTCGGATGTACTTTCACCCAGTCATCCTTTTTCATTCCGGAAACCGGATTGGAGAAGATCAGACGATATCGCCGGTTCATGCCGGAAGTGAATTTTCTCTCTTTTGTTTTCTCAAGATTGCTCATCGCCTGCAGTTTATACTTCATGGCAATTCCGGAACTTGTCCCGAAGTTCTCATCTGAAATATTTGCCACCATACTGATCACAAAAATCAGCCGTTCCAGGCGGTCGATCAGATGCTCCTGGGTGGTGTCCCCATCCGGCTTCTGAAGAAATTCCACAATGACCTGACTGGCATCTCCGTCAAAATTGATCACACGGTCATCCCGGATGTTTTTAATTCCCTCTTCATCCAACAAAGCTCCAAGAACCTTCAGATAGGCATCGGCAAAATAATCCACATCATTGGCTTTCTCACTAATTGCTTTATTGTATGCGTTGATCATCGTAAGGACCGGCTCGAAGATTCCCATCCGCTCCTTATTTTCCACATACTCAGAAGCAGGAACACCGTCAAATCCATGGATCTTATCTCCCTCTTCCCATGCAATCTTTCCTTTCTGCGTAAACCACCGAACACTGGTATGATCAGAAACACTCCCATGCAGTACGTCCTCTGAATCCACATACAATCGAACAAAATACCGTTCCCTCTCCAGCACCGAATCATCATAGATCATAAAAGCTTCCCTCGGATCCAGATAGGTGATCCCGATATTTCCAAGTTCATCTACATAATACATTTCATATCCATGACCGTAGATGCTGCAGATCTTTGACAGTTCTGCATTGTTATCATCCTGATCATTGTACTGGTCCAGCAGTTCCACGTATCTTTTTATCGTCTCATTCCCATCGTCTACGTTAAGTTTGATGGGATTGCCGATGAAGAATCCGTTCATCGTATCTACGATGTATTTAGCAAAATTCACTGCAATCCGGTTATCTGGTTTGTATTTCGGTTTCTTTGGTTCGTGAAAGATTGGAAAATCCGTTTCATATGCTCGCCCCAGCTCTTCATACCGGAAAGCACATTCTGCTGCATGCTTCTCGATAAATTCTGCCAGCTTTCTGTCCGTCAGTTCTTTCTCTGCCGGTAATCTATATAACACCAACTTATATTCCTCCTTTCACTTTACGGTTCAGTTTCGGACGCTGTTTTCGTTCTTCCTCGATGGAATAACGCAACATCGCCATCGCATCATCAAAAAATGGAACTGGATCTTCCAGATAAGTGTTCGTTTTCTCATCCTTCTTCCACTTCCATTGTTGTATTTCCTTTATTGTATTTACACAGGTAGGGTAAATATGGATCCTGTGCTGCTTCAGGTAATCGATCTGTGCATGGACACTGTTCGACTCCTTGCTGACCGGTTTGGCTCTGTATCCTGCCTTGCTCCACATCTTGATACGGTCCGGCTCTGCAGAATCACACCACATATTGAGATTCTTTCGAAACTGTCCTGCTGCCAGTTTGATGATCTCCTCTGTGTCCATTTCATACACATACAGTTCCTGGCACAGATACAGATCTCCGTCTTTAAATCCAACCTCGCCAATGCAGTTGGCATGGTTAAAACCGAAGTCCTGGGCGTTGACCATATAATCAAACCGTTCCGGTGAGCGGTCAAATTCTTCAATCACATAATTTTTCAGGATCAGCCCTGCAACCTCACCCCATTCCCCCAGACCATACACCCGGTATCCTTCCGGATCCACTTCTTTACGGCGGAGCATACGTCTGTGATATGCTTCATCAATAAATCGGTTGTTCTCGTAAGTAGATTGGTGCGTCAGTACATCCGGATCAGCACGATCAAAGAACACCTTCTTGATCCAATGATGCGCCGAAACCGGGTTAAATGTTAGCCTGATCTGATAGAACAGCCCTTCTGGAAGTTCTCCTCGAAGACGGTCGTCGATAATCTCAAAATCCGCCTGTGTGATCTCTGTCGCTTCTTCGATCCAGACATCCGTCAGCTTTCCCCGCTTGAACGTGATGGATTTCAGCTTTTCCCGTTGTTTTTCATCATTCACACCACGGAAAATAATCTGGTTATGGTTGCTCCTACACTCTACGAGCATGTTCGAGCTGTTGATGTACCAATATCTCTTATACTGCTCCCCGAACATACGAAAAATAGCGCCCTGCAATTCCGCAAAAGTGCTATCTCTGTTTGTTACATCCGATTTTCTTACGCACAAAAGATTCCGTCCAGGATCTTTCATCAAACGTAAGATGTAGTTCTGAGCCGTGTCCATGCTCTTCCCTGATCCAGCAGAACCTTTCATGACAATGTAGCGTTTTCGACTCTGATCGACTTCTTTAAAGCAGGCGTTGGCTTGTATATCCACATTCACAGGCAATCAGCCTTCCTAAACGCTCGAAAGATCTTTGGTGACTGAATTGCGATCCAGTCGGTGATTTCTTCACATTGTGCCCATGCTTCAACATTTCCACTGTTATTCCATAATCCAGATTCATATAGAAAGGCATGAACAATTTCATGTCTTAATACTTTTTTCCGGTAAGCCTCCAAATCTATCAGAGTATTTCTGTTAGACTCAAATTTGGCAATTTTGATTGTATGAATACTCTGATCCATACACCCATCTGCTCTCTCTGGCATTTTTTCATTCGGAACATCAAGGTGAATTGTGTAAATTGTTCCTAATATTTCAACTGTCCTATCTTCCATTATTCTCCATCTCCATAATCGATATTGATGTTTAGGTCCATATCAACATCCGTTTCAACTTTATCCGTATACAAACCATATGCCTTACCAAGTAATTCCGCTGCCTTATTTGCATCGGATAATCTGGCCGGAATTTCCACTATTCTTGGCACCTCTTTTTTAACAGTCTGTTTCCTCATTTTCCCTTCCCCATCTGGAACGAAAGTAGACTTTTCCTCTCTAGTCGTCACTACAACACATTCCTTTTTCTCGCGTCTCATGGTAGCAGTAAGATATTTTAGAACTTCATCCTGATCAGCAATCAACTCTTTTTCTTTCTCTGCCATGCGTTTTTCTATATATTCTTTGACGTCAAGTTTAGTCAGGTTTTCTTGTCCAATCTGCTTTGCAGTTTTCTTCGAATATCCAGCTCTGATTGCGGCCTGAGTGGCGTTTAAATCAATCAAATATTCATCACAAAATCTTTTCTGTTTCTCAGTCACTCAGACTCACCTCCTGTTTTATAGACTCAACCCTTCGACTACTTCATTACAAGTGAAGTGCTCTAGTTTAGTGATCGATCCTGTTTTATTGCATTAGAAAAGCACCCCGGAGGGTGCCTTTTACTGTGGAAATTTTACTTCAAAGAAAAATTGGCTTGCCAGTTTTCCTTCTCGTCGATATTTCGCTGATTCTTTTTTTAGTTCATCGTAGGTTTTATCTCCAACTCTTTCACTTATCTTATACACTTCAATTTCGTACATTCCTTCTTCCAGAAAAGGAATATCTTCACATTTTATTTCCGCAAATGTATTGCCTTCATTAAGCATTGTTCCTTTTTCTGTTTCTTTTCTTTTAAGCGAATCTGAGATAAATCCAGTAGCGCCTACATATATCCCTTTTCTTTTTCCCTCTGAGTTTCCTTTACTTGTCATTATGTAATAATGTAAAGTAAACGATTCTTCCGTATCGTCCCTTTCTGCCCCCACAAACGTCATTATGTAAAAGGTTGCTTCTTTATTTGCATTTGTTACAATTTTATTAAACATTTTTATTATTGTTTCTGTTTTATCGTCATACTCTTCACATAGTACTAAATTAATATTCAATAATCATCTGCCTCCCAGTTCTTTTTCGAATTTTCAACAGTTACACTTCTTTTCTTATTATATTCTGAAACCTCCTTGTGCAAACCTTGAAATTCTTCCTGCATTTTTTCACTTAAAGTATTAATTTTTTCTTGAATATCTTCTTTAACGTTTTCCATAATTTCCATTGATTGTTGCTGAGACTCATTTGCCTGATCAACGTTATAAAAGCTCAAAAACAAAGAAATTATTCCTATGACAAGTGCTATTAATCCTAAAACTATACTAACCCAGGAATTGATTTCTTCTAATCCCACTATTTTTTCGAAATATATACTTCCCAAAAATAAACCGATTACACTTGTTGCTAATACATAAATAACAAACTCTCCCCAAAAGCGACGGAAAACCTCTATTTTTTCTTTCGTCGTTTCCTTTTTATAATTCGTTATTTTCCAAATAATTATTCCCTCTACAATTACTAGAATTCCTAAAGCAAAACATAAAACAATAATTTTAGTATCCTCCTTTTTTATTTTATGCTATCATAAAAACAATTTTTAAGCAAATACTAATCTTATAAAAACGCCCGGCATCTCTGCCAGGCGCATACGCATCTGCAGGTCTCAGTCTGGTATGACCTGCTGCCAGATCAGCTCTGGCAAGCTCCTGAACTACTTTTGCCTGTTCAGGTAGGCGGGCTGCTGCCGTCATCATCGGCAATCGGAACGGAAGGAATCGAACCTGCGACACGCTGGATATAAGCCAGCTGTTCTACCACTGAACTACGTTCCAAAGGGGTGGCGGCCTTTCGACCGCCGGTCTCAAAATGAGCAAACAACTTTTTTGAAGGAATGATTATGTATCTTGCCTGTAAACCCAGTTACCATATTAGCACTTTTGTTCCGGACATTGTGGGACATTTTGAAAAAATCTTTGGATTTTTTTTCGAATGTTCTCATCCGTGTACCGGATCCGGCGCTTCGGGAATGCAGCATTCATTCTTTCAGCGGTCTGCGCATAGGTCAGATCGTCGATAAAGAAGAACCGCAGGATCATCCTGAACTCACTTTTCTCAACAGACTGAATATATTCTTCTGCCTGTGTCTGCTTTTCCAGCAGGTCTGCTTCCAGTATCTCCTGCAGCTGTAGCTTTCTTTTCAGAGATCGTTTCTTCCGTTCGATCGCTCCATCCGGCCTTCCGGTGACTTTTACCGTACCAAGGGACTTCTTTCCCTTTTTTCCGCATGATACCGAATCTGTTACGATAGATTCTTCCAAGTTTTCAAGCTGTCTACGATCCTTTTCGATCCTTTTTCGCAGGTCTTTCATCTCTGCTTTCATATCTGCGTATTCCATCAGTATTTCCTTCTCCAACGGTACCACCTCCCCAAGTATATTTTCGTTTGCTCCTTCTGTCTCTCACCGTGATACTGATCAGTTCCATCTGCACCATGCCAAGCAGGTTCCTTACAAGCCGTAGCGGCTCCCAGATATGTTCCGGAAGGTGTCCTGCTGCCTGTATGGCATGTTCTGCTGTTGGGTCCTTGTAGCCTTCACTATTCATCTGGCACCTCCCATTTACCTACTGCTTTTCTAACTTCTACCATCTCACACATTCCAACATCTCCACTAGTAAGATTTCCCCAGCTGCATGCTTCAAGTATTTTCTTCATTTTTTCACCTCTTTTCCATAAAAAAAGCGTAAAAAATACCAACCACCGAATATTGATGGTTGGTAGAAAAAATTTAAAGTTTTTCTTTCAATAAATCAAGTATTTCATCCGCGACATTCTTTACATTATACGTGTAATCCGTATTGCTGTTTACTGATGCCGACTCAGATGCAATAATTTTTAGTTCATCCTTGATTTCTTTTAATAATTTGATAACTTCATCTGCTTGATTTTCTGTCATAGTATTCTCTCCCATACATTTTGATACGAAGATTATACCACTCCAACCATCAATATTCAATTGTCAAGGTACTGTTATTTGTTCCAAGTCAGAAGCTGACACGCTATCGTGCAGTCTTCCATGACTTCATCATTGATTCCGATTGTTGCATCCGGATATTCTTTTTTCTCTCACTCAATCGCCTACCCTGTATAATCTTCGAACCGTTCACAAGCTGCAAAAGCAAATCTGGAATTCACCCAACGTTGCAGCCGTTTCAATGGATCTTTCTTTTTTAATTTGTATTTGTCGTAGATCATCACATAAGGAGAATATCCTAAGTTTCTCAGCGTATATACACGTTCCAGATCCTGTTCGAATGTGCTGTTAAATCCACATAGGATGTATACTGTCATTTTTCTTTTATCCCATCCTGTGATTTCTTTGAATTTCCTGAACTTTGGAACAATCATATCCTTGTCTTCATATCTATCCCACGCAAAATGTATCTGTTTGATTTTCATTTTCTTGAGATATTCCGCTTTTTTGTCCGTCATCACCCGGATGTCGCAACCTTGGGAAAAGTCTATGTACGCGTTGCTTTCAATCAGCTGTTGACTCATATCTTTCCACTCTGGGCAAGCGAACATGTTTGGATCCAAGAGGACGATATTTTTCTGACCGTTCCAGAATTCTGACAAATCAGCTACTTTCCGACTCGCTCTTCCCTCTTTTTTTCCAACAATGCAGAAATCGCAACCTCTCGGACAACCTCTTGTCAAAAATCCGTAAGCTGTATCTTTACACAGATCCGGGTACAGGCTGTAATCTGGATAGATATGTTCGATTTCTTTCAACAACGATTGCCCACCGTTCGGGTAATCATAGCCGGTTCCACCTCGAATAATTTCCTTTCCGCACACTGGATGAGAATAATCTTCCGTGAACGTGAATACTTTGCTCATGTACACTCTGTCCGGCGGTTTCATCCACTCTGTCAACGGATCGTACCATTCAACGGTATCTCCAAGCTGTTTATGATGTGCTGACAATTTCATCAGCGGAAGACTTGGGAAGTTGTGACCGTCTACATCAATCAGTGCTACTCTCATTCTTTGTAATCTCCATCCTCAGATCATAGATTTTCTGACAGATTTCCTCGCATACTTTCTCAGCAGCTCGTCCGCGATCAGATCTGCCACGTCCTTTTTCATCTGCTGGATCTGTGCGATTGTCATTACTCGGGTGACTTCTTTCTTTTCCTGTCCACGCATCTCCCGACGTCTCTCTGCTCTACTCATCCAGAGCACCTCCCACAATCATTGCTGGCCGCTCCAAAGCAATCCGGATGACACTTCGGTCTTCTCAGAAAGTTGTCCAACATGCGCTGCTGCCATTCCGGTGGTTGTGGATCCGGATGTTCTTCTTTCCACGCCTGTTTCTGTTCCTCTGTCTGCTGATCCAGTTCCTGGCATTTCTGTTTATAGTTTCGGATTTCTTCTTCTGTTGCATCTCTTGGTTCTCCGATAATCTCTATCATTTCTCTGCCTCCTGTCTATCTTACAGCTTACTTGCATCAAGAAGAGCATTTTCCAATTCTAAATAGTCGTAATCTCTTGGCGTGAAATTGTTAAACTGCGTTCCGCTACCATTTACGACTTTCAGTCTCCCCTGCTGGTTCAGATAGCTCTCAAATTTTGTCCCAAACAACGTGGAAGGACGAAGAAATTTTTCATAGTCAGTCCCTTTCCACTCCTGAACTTTTTTATCAATCACTTTCATGAAATCCTCATACTTGAATCCTTCATCGCATCTCTCGCGAATAAGTTTTCTGGTGTCTCTGGATGTCGAAAGATATTTTGCTCCGGTTTTGATGTTAAGATAATCAATCACAGCTGCGTACGGGTACTCAACTGTGGTGTCGGCACTTGTGCCGGACGATACATTATCATTTACATTATCATTTACATTTACATTATCATTTACATTTACATTATGATTTACATTAGGTTTCCGTATTTCACATTTAGGTTTTGTTTGGTTATTGTTTGGTTTCTGTTTGGTTTCTGTTTGGTTATTGTCAGCATCACTTTTTACAGGTCGTCCACCTTTAGCTCCGTTTTGGTATCGCTTGGTATTTGCATCAATCTGTGGTTTCGCCATTTTAAAAACGGTTTTTGCTATGCCTGGTACTTCCGGTTCTATATCATTCAGCGCGTATTCTGAAATAGCTCTGAAACATGCTGCCAGATCTGCATCCGGTAAATCTGCGATAGCCTCATAAAAACTCCTGTAAAATACAAAGCTATCCCTCATCCCGAACACCTGCCTCGTACTCTTTATATAGTTGCATCCAGTCGTCTGCTCTCATGGTGACAAGTGTCTCACAATTGTTCTTGCGGTGAAATACAGCCGGTAATTCTTCTTTTTTTGCATCCCTTACGGATTGATCCATCCAATCATACAGGGACATTTTTTCAACGTGCTTGCACTCAATATGTATTCCAGGAAGACCAACGACATCCGCGTCTCCGGATGCCCCACAATACTGTTGTCCTCTTCTGCAATCATATCCATGAGATCTCAGAAAACTGGCAATTTCACGCTCATACCGCTTTCCTTTCTCCCTGCTCATCTTTCCCAAAACTTGCTCCTTTCTCTCCCCAAGGCTTTTTGCCAAGGGGAGAATGTCTTATAAAAGTTATTATGTGATATATAATCCCTGCAGCAAGCAATTACGATATTATGCTCCGAAGAAAGTATCTTCTATGCTCATTTGCCCATCTGTAGGATCCTGACTACTTTCATGTGTTTCTGCAGGTTTTTCCGTTTTTCCCCAGTAGTTCTGCTCTGACACTGCATTTGCATCTGCTTCATTTTCCACGTATTCTGGTGTTCCGTCTTCATGGATCACAGCTGCATCCTTTTCTATCGCTGTTTGGAGATCAATACTCATGATTCCCCATTTCGAGATCAGCTGACGCAGCATTGTTTTTAATGCCATCCCGTCAAAGTCTTTGAACCAGAAAGAAGAATATTTCCACATATCTTTCTCTGGGATTTTTCCCTGTTCCAAAAGTTCCAGGCTCTTTGCCCCTCCATTTTTTGCAAAAGCAAAGGAATATTTTTCTGCATGGGCCAGCATTTTCTTTTTGGACCAATACAATGTTTTCCGGAAGCCGTTCTCGTATTCGAACATGGCATAGTATCCCATTGACGGAGTTTCTTCACGAATCACATCATCCTCAATCAGCTCTACTTCGATTTCCTCATTAAGCGGATCGTAATGGATCAGCTCTCCTTCCTTAATCGCAAGAACATTCAATTTTTTGTAATAACCAGAACGCTCCGCCAGCTGAATATATCCTTTATATCCCAACTGGAACTGTGCTTCCTTGCACCCCTTCTTTTTGTTATCAAAAGGGACCATATAAAATTGACCAAGCTGTGGAGAAGGAGAAAGATTCAATGCTTCCCCCAGCAATGCAGCTGACAAGATACTGGGATTTGTACACTCTTGCAGAGCCGGTGTGGTCTGTACCGCAGAAACGATACTGGAAATGAATCTTGTCCCATTTTTCCCTCCAACTACGCTATTGATCTGTTTCTTTACTGCATCCTGTGTCAGATATGCTGCCATTCCGGTTTTTACCTGTCGATTTGTCAAACTGTTCTGTACTGCCATCTCTTATTCCACCCTTCCGAATTTAATCTGATGCGCGATCAGATACTCTCTTAAATCCATTAACTGCTCTTTTGTACACCATACACGAAAATCCATTCGAACCAGATCCGGGCGAACCGGTTCCGGACTTGCATCAACTTTTTCCTCGACCGGAGCAATTTCTTCAACTACTTCTGCAAGTACAGATTGCTCCTGTTCCTCCTGTCTTGCTTTTTCTTCTGCAATTCTTTTCTGTTCTTCTTCATATTGCTGTTTCCGTTTCTGGATCTCTGCAAGTCGCTGTCCTTCCAAAATTGCTTTGTTCAGATCGAGAGTTTTTTTGTATACTTCCATGGCTTCAAAAGAAAACTCCGGAAGATTGCCGATTGTTGCCACATCTGTACCAATTTTATACATGATACTTTTCATCTGCTCCTCGATCTTGCCGAGGGAAACCGATGCATTCAGCCATTTCTGATCAAAAATATTATCTAAAGTAACAAAAGTCTGAAAACCGATTGTGTAAAAAAGTGCTTCGATGTCTTTTTTCTTCTGCTGCTTACGTCTTTCCTCCAATTCGTACAGCTGAGAGTCGATTAACTGAATCGGTTCATCCATCAGCGCTACAACTTCCTTCACCTGCTGTTCAAACAGATTGTAAGGCTCCATGCAGACTTTTTTCAGACGCTTTCTCTCACTCTCAAAAGCGGTTCGTAACTTATTCAGATCTGCACGATCCTTTTTCATGTCCTTAACCTGATCTTCTGTATATGCGATATTCTTATAGTCCTGCGCTCTTGCAGCAACCCACGCTTTCACTTCTTCCTGATTCCACTGAATTTCTTTCAAAAACCCGTTTTCACCGGGGCTGATAATTTTTAATTCCATATCGTTTCTCCTATTTTTGTTATATTTCCGGAAGTATGAGCGGAGGTTTCCTTCCACTCTCTACATACTCCCAAAACCGTTTTTCTTCCCGAAGCAGCATATCCAAATCATTCTCGACATCGGAACGTTCTATAAAATAATGCTTTACAGTTGTCCGTTTATCCTGTCCCCAATCGCTGAGAAGGTGCGCTCTAAGAACTACAAAGTCGTATCCAGTCACTAACAGATAATGCAGCACTTGTATGTAATAGTTGTCTGGTATTCTGTCTTTCCATTTTTCATACTGCATAGAACGCAGTATATTACTGGTCTTGATTTCGAGAATCCCTTTTCTACCGCTTTTATCTACAAGTTCACCATCAAGAGAGGCCTGCAAAAAAGGATAGGTATTGTTTCTTAATATTCTGTTTTCATGATAGGCGACCTCATACTCTGGATAATCCAGGGCAAACAGAGCGCGGATCAGCGGTTCCGCATCATTTCCATACTTGACATAAGGTTTCTCAGAGATATCTTCTGGAATCCTACGTCCGGTCTTTTCTTCGAACAGTTCAATATTCGTTTTATATGGATTCATCCCAACTATGGCAGATGCATCTGATCCACCTATCCCATAGGTTCGTGCTTTCAGCCACTGCCCACGATCTTTGTTATCTATGATTGTATACGGCATATTGCACATCTCGATTCACCATATCTTTCTTAATTGTATTTGCCTGATTCTTCTTTCAAAATTATCGAGATCGAAGCCTCACTGCACGCCATCTCATCCGCGATCTTTTTGTTCGACCAGCCGGCCCGATGCAGCGCCATCACTTTTCCACGGTCTATCTTCTTTCTGCCCGATTTCTTTTCGGGCTCTGCGGGGGGGGGGGATTGCTTTTCCTCCTCCACAGGTTCTTCCATTGCTGGAACAGGAAGCGGAATATCTGCAGTTACCGTCTCCGACTCCGGTTCTGGATCCCATCCTGGCGGTAGTTCATGCTTCGGCTCCTGAATTCCCAGAATCAGACATAGCATAGAGTCTGCCATCCATCCCTGTTTCTGAACATATCCCGTCAGCAGCTCAACCGTGTGCTGATCACGGATCAGGTTCTCATATTCATCCTTGGTCACCTGGACCATTCTTTCTTTACTCATCTTCGTCCTCCAGACACTTGTATTCATCCTTCCCGCATTCCATCCGATCCAGTGCTTTCTCGAACCGGATGGAGAAAGCAAATACCAATATCAGCCAGATCAGCGCCTGTAGGCCATTTTTGCAGGTGAATAATCCAAATACGGATGCGATTGTTCCTATTAATTCTCCTGTACTCATTTGTTACCTCCCGGAGTAAATAAGTCATCGAGAAACTTCCACATACTTTCTTTTAAAAGCTGTTTTTTCGCTTCATCTTCCTTGTCAAGTTCCTCTTCACTCATAATCGCCAGTTTAAATACATCTTCCATCTCTTTATCTGCCACTTTTTTTCCTCTGACTTTTTCGATTTCTCTATGAATATGTTTTACTGCGTAAGTCAGCTCCGACAAAACAGTGACCTCATCTCCCATAATTTCCGCTTTTACGATGTTTCCTTTACCTTCTATTTTAATCATTTGCTTTTCTTCTCAACTTTCTGTATAATATTAGTGGTTATTTGTTTGAGTGCCGGAACGGGTGGCAGCCCTAACGGCACTTATTTTTTATTCCGATTCCATAAGCTTGTCCTCCTCTCCCCGCCCTCAGGCGGTCTTTTCCTTGTATGTCTTTTCAAAACCGATGCCCTCCATTGCCTGATCAACCTTTTGTCTGATCAGTTCCATAGCCCTCTGCTCTCCGATCTGTTCCGGAGAATACAGCTGACCATTGATGATGAACCGGGTTTCACCGATGATCGTTTGCCCTTTCATGGGTACCACCTCCCTGTGGTATGGTATGTATGGTGTTGATTGGTTGCTACATGTTACAGTTGCTTTTCTTCCAGATTTCTCCTATACTTTCGTTTACAGGGTATTGCCGTACCCAAGTTTTTTCTAAAGGAGTATTCACCATGATCGCGTATCATCTTGATCGTTGTAATAGTTTAAAAGAAAATAGTTACTTATCGCTGGAACCAACTGGCATTCCATCTACTGATTCCCTGGCTGCTATTTTCGGGTTCGATTTTGTTTCAAACTGGGGAAGACAAATGTATGAGTTATATACTTCTTCCCCCGACCCTTCTAATATTCAGCCTTACATTTCTTTGCAGATTGATATGCAAGCAGAAAATGTTCGGAGAAGTCACTTTCCTGATAGCCCTTCCCGTTTTAAATCTATTTTCGCAGTACCAAAGCTTTCTGATTTTTCTTTATGGAGAGATTCTCTTCAAATCGATGAAAACGCTTCTATTTTTGAAATAGAATACGATCCTCAAACAGTTGTACAGCTTGATGCCATGTTTTTAATCGGGAGTATCGGTTCTGATCCATTCCATCAATGGAAATCGCTTTTTAGATACTGGTCGGGTGAAATGTCTTCAAATCCCCTGCCTGAATTACTCATTCCTCTTCCCGTCTTTACGCGAAAACGTCTTAGGTGGAATGAACTGATATTCTGATTTTGGCATTTCAAGATTTAACTTTTCAAAAAGATGTTTCAACAGTTCAAAATTGTACTGCTCTTTCATCACTGAATTCGTACAGATTTTGAGCAAAAAACTCTCTTCCAGACCTTGCGTCTTTTGATTCAAGGTCTGATTGTCCTTTTCCAATTCAGTTATTCTTTTCTCTAATTGATTCCATTTTTTTCTACTAATCCACATCTCTTTCTCACCTCCTACTCATCTGTTGCAAATAGGTAATCCAGTGTTTTATCTGGAATCTGTTTTATAAATAGTTGAACATTTTTTCATGTTATGATAAAATTCTTTCATCAAATCACGAAAGAAGGTCTTATTATGGATGACTACACTACATCAGAAGTGCAAAAGACTATCTCAGCACTTTCATCTCTTATTTCTTCCAATAACGACATCGCCGTAAAAAACATTTCCCTCGCACTAAGTTCTCTATCCAAGTCTTCTCTGAAATCTGCCCAAGATGCTACTCTTGCATCTATGACAGCTTTTTGTGAATCCCTAAAGAAATTCAATAGTATATATAATTCTCAATCTATTGTTCTTGGCGAAAGTTTTGCTGCTATATCAAAGCAACCCAATTCTTTCCGCAACGATACCGCCAAAAGTATTGCCTCACTTTCTGCTGCTCTCATGCAGGCATCTATTTATCTTAATAGACCCCTTAATCTTAATGCGTCTCATAATTCAGATGCCGATTCAAAGTCTTGTTCCGTATCTGATTCCGCTGCTTCAGTAGATGACTATGTAACCGTAGACAAGTCTATAGCCAAAGAAATTGACCTAACTGGTCCTGTTACCATTTCCGTTGGGAAATGTCGCATCAAAGTAAGTTCTGATTTACTTTTAAGCTTTTTGTTTTCTCTCCTTTTATTTCTCGCAAATACCCCTTTTCAAATCAATGACTCTAATGCTACCGAGGAATATCAGAATGAACATTTAGAAGCACATAAGGAGCAAATACAACTGCAGCGAGAAGAAAATCAGTTACTTCGTGATTTTTTTGATTCCATCGATTCCTCCTCTTCTTCTCAAAGTGAATCAATAAATCTTTTAATCGATACCCTTACTGATTTGCTCGAAAATCCTCAAGTTCAGAAAGCAGCTCCTCCAGTCCCTGATGAATCTGTCGATCAAATTCCAGGGTCTGGTAATAGTAATCCTGAATAGTGCAAGATTGTTTTGTCTGTGCAACAGTAAAAAACAATACATTAATCAAAATTACTAATATCAAACAGTATAATTGGGAAGTCTTTCGTTTAAGGCTTTCCAATTCTTTTTTTGTTTCTTCCACTCTTATTCACCTTCTACCTATTCGTTGCTTTGATGGTTTGCCGGAGCAAATGTTTCTGCTGGCAGTCCAAGCACTTCACAAATTCTGAAATACTCTTCTACACTCATCTTTCGTTTTCCATTTAATGTTGGACTCAACAAATTCATTGGAATACCTGCTTTTTCAGACAAATACGAATACTTTATTCCGTTTTCGTCTAAATATTTCTTCACTTTTAATCCAATCAATCTTGCTCACCCCTCCTCATCCTCTGTACTTTCCAGCAGCTGTTCCATTGGAACTTTGAAATAATCTGCTACTTTTTTTAAATTTCCAATTGAAGGACTGGAATTCTTCCATCCTCGAACAGTTCCATTCCCCATTGCACATTCTCTTTCCAATTTTGCAATAGTTATGTTTCTTTTTTCACATAATGTACTGATTTTTTCAAAAAGCATTTTTTCCTCCTTTCTTTACAGATTTAGAGAAAAGCATTGACTTTTGTTAGAGAATAATCTAAAATATGAATTGTCAGATACATATTGAGGATTTCCCTTTTACTATTTAGGCTTTTCTCTAAATCCTATTTAGATTATATAGGGTATTCTCTAATTTGTCAACAGAATTTTTAGATTTTTCTCTAATTTTAGGAGGTACTCTATGAATAGTGTGGATAGGGTGAAAAAGATATGTAAAGAAAGAAAAATACCAATTTCAAAGTTGGAAAGAGAACTTGGTTTTTCAAATGGTTATATAAGTCAATTGAAAAAAGGCGTATTTCCTTCCGATCGTCTCATATTAATAGCTAATTATTTGCAGGTTTCTACTGAATTTCTTATGAACGGGGTTGATGACGACGGTCTAACCGATAAAGATAACCGCGACATTGCAAGAGATATGGAAAACATCCGGAGTAAATTATTAAGTGGTTCAGATGGTCCTCTCTCTTACGATGGAGAACCCATTCCAGAGGAAGATGCAGAACTGCTCCTCGGACAGATCGAGCTTATGATGCGCCGATTAAAACCTATCAACAAAGAAAAATATAACCCGAACAAAAATAAAAAGTAGGTGGTAAATTTGAAAGCGCATGATATCAAGCGTTTGGTCGCTTGTTATGTTAAAAAATTCAAAACCAGAGATCCGTTCGAACTGGCAGAGCATCTAAATGTAGAAGTGCAAACCGGTCCTCTCGGCAATCGAGCCGGATGCTACATGTTTCTGAAGAATCATAAATGTATATTTTTAAATGAAGATCTGGAAGAGCACGAGCGCACACTTGTTATGGCTCATGAGTTGGCACACTCGATCATGCACAGGAAAGAGAACTGTTATTTCATCCGGAACAAGACTCTTCTGCTGACTTCCAAGATAGAAATCGAAGCAAATACATTTGCAGCAGAATTATTAATTTCAGATAATCTTATATACGACCATCCAGGAGTAGGTAAATCTCAGATTGCGCGGATTTCTGGATATGATGAAAGAATTATGGATTTCAAAATAATATAACTAATGATGGGGGATAGATTTATGAGTCTATTAGACATTTTCAGAATCTCTAAAATCAAGGCTGAAAACGAACAGTTGCAGCAGCAAATTGCCGAGATGCAGGCAACAATGGATTCCACTGGAATCACAGAATATGTTCAGGCGGCTGAAAAAATCCGCTCTGAAAGAGCTACTTTCGATTCTTATGTAGAATCTAAAAACGCACAGCTTGAAGCAGATATTAAAGCTTCAGAAACCAAAATCAGGATCCAATTGGAAACCGGAAGCAAAGAAATCTCAGAGAATAATGATACCATTGCACGTTTGCGTGAGGAAATTACCTCTCTTTCTGAAAAATGTGGAAAATTAGATAAGCAGGTGCAAACTCAAACACGTAAATTATCGCGTTCCAAAGAATTATATCTGAGCGTAGATCATGCCATACAAAATTTCTTCGTGTCAGATGCTTCTTATACGAACTGTAGACTATCAACAAGAGATTTCACTGATTATGATCTCATTTCTCCATCTGTCATATTAAAGCTCCATTGTATGGATGTGAAAGATCTGAGAAAGGCGTACCGCGAAAACGAAAAACAAATAGATAAACTTTTGGATCAGTACGCTTCCAGATATACTACCAAGGCAAATAAATCCATTTACAATTTAATGGTTATTGCCTTGAGAGCAGAATTGCAAAATATTTTATTTAACCTGAAATATGAAAAGTTGGAGAAATCCATAGAAGATGTCAAAAACGTATCTGCAAAATATTTAAAAATCGCCGGTGAAGGAAATCAAAGTATAGCCGGAACCCTCACCAAATTCATTGGCGAAATTGAATATCTGTTTATCAATGCAGTAAAAATAGAATATAACTATTATGTAAAGAAAGAACAGGCTAAGCAGGAACAGCTTGCCCTCAAGGAGCAAATGCGTCAGGAAGCCCAGGAACGAAAAGCACTGGAAGCTGAGCGAAAGAAAGTCGAAAAGGAAGAATCGAAGTATACTGCTGAAATTGAAAAATTAAAGGATCAGTTGCAATCCGCTACATCCTCTGAAATCGATCAGCTTAATTCTCGTATTCTTCAGTTGCAGGCGCAACTTTCTCAAGTTATTGTTAAAAAAGAGGAAATTTCAAATCTTGCAAATGGTAAGGCTGGAAATGTATATGTAATTAGTAATCTTGGTTCTTTCGGAGAAAATATATTTAAAGTCGGCATGACAAGAAGATTGAATCCGCAAGATAGAATTGATGAACTTGGAAATGCTTCCGTTCCATTTAAGTTCGATGTACACAGTTTCATCTTTTCCGATGATGCAGTAGGGCTGGAAAATCGTCTACATACTATTCTTGATCAGAAACGAGTCAATAAAGTTAATATGCGAAAAGAATTTTTCAATGTTTCCATTGATGAACTGGAGCAAATCGTAACCGATATAGATCCAACTGCGGAATTTAATCGAACTATGGCAGCAGAAGAATATCGTCAATCCTTATCCGCTGACGAAAATTATTCAAGCGATTATGTTTCATCCGATTCAGGTGATAACGAGGATGAAGACGATTAGGATCTAGTCATTGTAAAAATTTATATTAGCTATTATTTTCCCCTAGAATCGTGAGGTGAAATATACAGAATTGAGGTGATTGAATGGGTTTGTTTTCAAAATTATTTGGTGGTACTACTATTAACTTTGTACCCGATTTTTCTAAAACCGAATACGATAATTGGCTTAACTATCTTGGTTCAGGAGGAACAACCGAGTCATGGAAAACTTTAAAAAAGAAAAATAATTGGCGCTTTAAAGCCGATCCCGTTGAAAAACACATGCAGTATGAAAAAGAGATGCGTCCGATTTTCGATCTATTTTCCTGGACAACTGGCAAAATAGAAAAAGACTGGGTTCAACTATATGATTCCAACGACTATCATAGTAAACTCGCCTATACTATTGAAGATAATTGTTATACTGCCATTGGCTATTATGAAGAACTTCGAAAAATCGATCTAAAATATCATGAACAACCGATGAAACCTAAAGTTTTTCAAAGACTCGCTTTATTATATGAACGTCAGGGCGAATACGAAAAAGCAATTGATATCTGCAAGCAGGCTTGCCTTTACGGGATTGATGAACGTAATCGTTTAAAGCGAATGATCAAAAAAGCCGGTCGCACACCTACAAAAGAAGAACTGGAACTTATAAACTCCATCAATGTAGCTCCCAAAAATACAGATTCCAAGCAGCGTAATACAACACCTAATCCACGAAAGCAAATCCCTGCTGATGAAATTGACCGCATGCAGAGAATTGAAGCCAGTGATTCTTATAAAAACAAAATCTATAACCGTTTTTATAATGATTACAAGGAAAAACCATATATTTCACAGGATAGGGAACTCAATACGCAATGGTTGGATCAGGCAGAAATGTTTCCAAGACAGTCCATCATTCCTCGCGAAACGATGACACGTTTTTCTGATGGTCTGCTGCCCGGACATGTTTATATGCTATACTGGATCAACAAATTCTCAACCAAAAAGCGGATTCCTGTATACTTTGAATACAAATATGGAATAGATTTTGTAAAAGAACGGGATTACTTAATCAGCAATGGATATTTGACCGAGACTGATAAAGTAACTGAAAAAGGGCTACAAAGTATGCAATTACATCACGATGTAATTGAGTCACACTGATAATCTTTATTTACATATTTCAATATATAAAAACCGGCTCCTGACGGGAATCAGGAACCGGCAAGTAACACATCCGAAGATGCTATACACTTTGACATGAGTATTGTATCATCTTCGGAGCAGCTATGCAAGTGGAACACCCGTTCTCTCGCTGGCTGTTATTTTTGTACTCATTTTTACATAAAATAGGAAGGTGATATTTATATGGCAAAGTTAAGAAATGGCGCCCTCTATATCCGTGTCAGCACCGCCGATCAGACGGAGCTGTCCCCGGATGCACAACAGCGGCTCTTACTGGATTATGCCAAGAAGAACGGAATCATCATCAGTAAAGACTATGTCTTCGAGGAATCCGTCTCCGGGCGGCATGCGGATAAGCGGCCGAAGTTTCAGGAGATGATCGGGATCGCAAAGCAGGAATCTCACCCGCTGGATGTGATCCTGGTATGGAAGTATAGTCGGTTCGCCAGGAATCAGGAAGAATCGATCGTCTATAAGTCTCTGCTGAAGAAAAGTGACGTAGATGTGATCAGTATCTCCGAACCACTGATTGATGGTCCTTTTGGCACGCTGATCGAGCGTATTATCGAATGGATGGACGAATACTACTCGATCCGGTTATCCGGTGAAGTGATCCGCGGAATGAAGGAAAAAGCACTGAAACACGGCTACCAGTCCACGCCCTGTCTAGGATATGATGCAGTGGGTGGCGGACGTCCGTTTGTGATCAATGAAAACGAATACCGGATCGTCCAGTATATCATGGATCAGTACGATCTCTATGATCAGGATGCAACCGCTATCGCCAGAAAATGCAATGACCTGGGCTTTCGGAGCAAGCGGGGGAATCTGTTCGAACAACGGAACGTGGATCTGATTCTGAAGAATCCGTTTTATACCGGCACAGTAGTCTGGAACGGTATCTCCTTTGAGGGAAGCCACGAAACCAGATTATCAAAGGAACGGTTCGAAAAGCGGATTGCCCTCATGAGAGCGCGCAGACGCCCCGCCAAGGCAAGGAACATCTCCACCTGCAAACACTGGCTGTCCGGGCTGCTCCGTTGCTCTGTGTGCGGTGCTACGCTCTCTCTGGCCGGTTCTGGAAGTTACAGGTACTTTCAGTGCTGGAAATACTCCAAAGGATTCCACAAAGGTTCCCAGTCGCTCTCCGCTGCGAAAGCAGAAGCTGCAGTCTGTGATTACTTTGACCGGATCCTCGCCGGAGCTGACTTCACTTATACCGTCCGGAACATTCCTGATCAGAAGGAAAGTGATGAGCTGGATCTGCTCCGGCAGGAACTGGATCAGATTGCCGTGAAAGAAGCCAGAGTAAAACTGGCATATGAAAACGGGATCGATACGCTGGAGGAATACAAAGAGAACCGGCGCCGCCTGAAGGAGAGCCGGGAAGAACTGCAGGAAAAGATCGATGCTGCCACTGCTGCCACGCAGCCGGAAGATTCCGACAGCGATGCCAGAGAAGCTCTTCTGAAGGAGATCCGATCCGTCAGTGAGATCCTGAAAGATCCGGCCGAATCCTACGAACGAAAAGGTCTTCTGCTGCGCTCAATCGTAGACGGGATTACCTACGATAAGGAGAAAAATAGGCTGTATTTTAACTTTTTCATTTCATAAAAAAACGCCGGGAAGCCCTATTTTATAAGGGTTTCCGGCGATTTGTAGGGTATTGCAATCCGGGCCACCGTATTGTGTTGCAATAATCTTCGCGATCCTTGCATCCGTTTTCGTGATATTTACCGGATATTGCAATCGTTTTTCATATATCCACATACACTAACACCTGCCTTTCCCGGATCTTTCCCATGGCCATGGCTGCATCATCCATTCCCATGAATGACAGTCGGTCTCATCAATCAGATCCATTGTCAACGGTCCGAAACGTCTGGCATATTCTTCCATCGCTTCCCGGCGTATCCCTGCCTGTTTATGATAGTATGCCATGGCCTCCTGATCCTGTGGGTGAGTGTCCATATAAAGCAGAGTATCATAAGCTGCAAATGCCGACTGCCCGATGGTTTCCATCAGCTGTGCTTTACTTCGTTCTCCCTGGCAGGTACAGTTATTTCGTCCCATCATCGCCTGCATCCGCCTCCTTTTCCACAAAATGGTTTACAAAGTTCCGGGAAAATTGTTCCGAGCTGAAATCCACGGGCAGGTTCATATACCTTTCCGAATTTCTGCATTGGCACATATGCCATTGCCAGCGGAAGCTTCTGCAAATGTTCCTGTACGGATGTTTCCTGCATACGATCACATATATTTGTGCAGGTTTTACTGGTAGAATCCATCGGAATCATCGATTCTCTGTTTCCTGTCATATTGCCACAGGTCCGGTTTCTGCAATTACCGGAAACATTCCGGCAATTCATACGATAAGAATCCATTCTCTTCTCCTTACTTCTGAGTTTTGTTTCTCTTTATCATATGAATGTGTGCAAATTTTCGTGTTTCCATCCTGTTCTACTTCGTCTTATTTATGATACAGTCGCCTACCATATCCGCTACTGCCAGTGCTCCGTCTTTGTTCAGACGAACACCGTCTTCCTGATACCATTCCGGATGTTTCTGACTGTAGCTGTAAAGATCCAGAACCGTCAGCTTATTCTTTTCACCAATGGTTTCGATCGCATTTTTGATTTCTTCTACTCTTTTTGCCCTCTCTTCCATCTCTGTGCTTCCATCAGACTGTATCATCGGCGGCGTGACCAGCCAGATTTCCGGACTGCTCTTTAAATCCTGATAGCCTTTGATCAGGGATTGATAATCTTTCTGAAACGTATCGATATCCGTCCAGTTTTTCTCTGTAGTATCGTTTGTTCCAAGCATCATAACAACAAGACCGGCTTTATATTCCGTACTGCTCTCATAGCGTTCTTCCTTTGTATACGGCTTTTTACTCTTTTTCTGAACCGCAGCGCCTTCCACACCGAAATTACCGATCCGATATTTTTTTTCTGCCTGTTCCATGTATTTCTGTAACTGTACCGGGTAACAGTTATCTTCCCGCTCTTCCACAGCAGTTCCAAAAGTTAATTCATCCCCTATACATGCCACTTTTAATTTTTGCTGATCCGCTGTATTTTGCATCAGATTCCAGAAAATCAATACAACTGCTACCAGTCCAAAGGCAACAGCCCGCTTTTTCTTCTTCTGTTGTTCCATTTTTCTGCTCCTTTCTGCTACTGTCTTTTTCTATTTTGTGATATCTTTTTCTTTCTGTCAATTTCATAAAAAAATACTGTCATTTTTTACAACAGATTTTACTTTTCTCCATCGATTTTCTCCATATTGTTTCTTGCATTTTTTCTCCATGACTCTTAGAATACGTATGGTTACTGATTTGTAATCATTTCACATTTATATAGAAAGGATTCCTCATGGACACTACTGTAAAGGCAACTGCCGTATCAGGTCATCAACGTGAATATCTGTTTGACAATTATAAAGTATTATTGATTCTTCTGGTAGTCATCGGTCACTTTATTGAACCGAGCAATGATCAAAATCCGTTCCTCTACGAATTAAAATGGGGAATCGTGGCGTTCCACATGCCCGCTTTTATCTTTATTTCCGGATATTTTTCCAAACGGATCCCATCCTTAAAAAAAATGCTTTGTGGACTGGTCATTCCCTATTTTGTATACGAGATTCTTTATTATCTTTTATACACCTTTATACTGGACAAAGAGACCGGCTTTTATTTTACAAGGCCGAAATTTTCCCTCTGGTATCTGATGGCACTGTTCGCCTGGAGACTGTTGTCTCCTCTGATTGAGAAAATTCCAGGCTGCATGGTTTTTTCAGTCATTGCCGGACTTCTTATTGGATTCACTGATTTTGGGAATTTTCTTTCCATTCCGCGTATTCTGTTTTTCTTCCCGTTCTTTCTTGCCGGGAAAAAATTTGATTCTTCTTCCCTCGCACGTTTTCGGAACCGGAAGGGGTATCTGTGTGCGCTGACCATCCTGGGAAGTTTTGCCGTCTTTTTATTTACTGACAAGTACCATCACCGTCTGGATCAGAAGATTTTCTATGGACGATACTCTTACGCAGATATGGATATGAGTTCCGTCGAAGGCGTACTTGTCCGCATCGGCTGTTATCTGATCTCTTTTCTTCTGATCTACCTGTTCATGCTGGTACTTCCGACCGAAAAGAAATCCTACTCTTATCTGGGAGAGCGTACCATGGCAATCTATATCTTTCACGGTTTCGTCTACAGCTGCCTCAAATACGGTTCTTCTATTCTGACTTCGGTTGAGAGCAATCTGGAATGTCTGTATCTGTTGACATTCTGCTTCTTCCTGGTGTGGTTTTTATCAAGAAAACCTTTTGTATTATTTACAAATAAGATCGCCCATCTTTTCTGATGCGCGATCTTATTTTAATTTACGCTAGAGCGTGTCTGAAAAAGGCTTTTCGTGAGCTACGAGTCCCAATTTGTGGGAGATTTTATCTGAATGAGGGCGGCGTAGCGGGCTACGGCAACCGAAAATTAGTTTCCACTTTTCTGCGCTTCAATCTGTTCCGCCAGATCGTTGAGATACACCCAGCGATCCATTTTTTCTTCCAGCTGTGCTTCCGCAGCTTCTTTTTCCCGCATAATTTCTGCCAGCTTTCCGGAATTCGTCGCATTTTTTACCATATCGTCGTCCAGCTTTTCGATTTTCTCCTCTAACACTGCTATATCATCGTCTATGGTCTCATACTCTCTCTGTTCTTTATAAGTAAACTTCAATTTGGTCGGTCGGTTCTGCTTCCAGTCCTTTCCGGTAGATCTTTCTTTCTTCTCTTTTTCTCCACCCGGCACACTGGATATCGCTCCCGTCTCTCCAAATCTTCGCTCTTTCGCTTCCCGATAGTCCGTATAACCGCCCTCGTACTGACGCAGTGTTCCGTTTCCGTCAAATTCAAAGATGCGATCCACTACATTATCCAGAAAATACCTGTCATGAGAAACCGTGATTACAATACCGGAAAATGCATTCAGATAATCTTCCAGAATCGTAACTGTCGGGATATCCACATCATTCGACGGCTCATCAAGAATCAGTACATTTGCCCCGCTGACCAGCACGGACAGCAGATACAGCCTCCGCTTTTCTCCACCGGAGAGTTTGGAAATCGGAGTGTACTGCATATCCGGCGTGAACAGGAACCGCTCCAGCATCTGCGACGCACTGATTCTGCCGTCTCTTGTCTGCACATACTCTCCTATCTCTTTCACATAATCGATCACTCGTTGATTACTGTCTTTGATTGGCAGCTCTTCCTGTGCCAGGTATCCGATCTTGATCGTCTCTCCTACTTCCACATGACCTTCATCCGGCTGTTCAAGTCCTGCCATAATCTTTAACAGGGTAGATTTTCCACAACCATTCGGACCGACGATTCCAAGACGCTGATTTCGAAGAACAGTATAGGTAAAATCCTTCAAAAGCAACTGCTCACCATATCGTTTGGTCACATTATACAGCTCAATTGTCTTCTTACCCATCCGGGTTTCTACAGAATCCATCTCCACAACCGCATCACTGATTGGTGCTTTTCCCTGTTTTAAGGCTTCCAGTCGATCCAGTCTTGCTCTCTGTTTCGTGCTTCTGGCACGGCATCCGCGTTTCGCCCATTCCAGTTCCATCCGAAGGATGCTCTGACGCTTCCGCTCACTGGCAAGTTCCATCTCTTCTCTCTCCGCCTTTAACTCCAGGAACCGAGAGTAATTGGAATCATACCCATACATATTTCCTCGGCTGATCTCCAGAATCCGATTAGACACTTTATCCAGAAAATACCGGTCATGCGTAACCATCACCAACACTCCTTTATATCCTTTCAGATATTCTTCCAGCCAGTTGATCATCCCTTCATCCAGGTGGTTTGTAGGCTCGTCCAACAGTAACACATCAAAATCCCCCGCCAGCACCTTCGCCAGCGCAAGCTTTCTCCGCTGTCCTCCCGAGAGATTCTCCACCTCCTGCTCCGACACTTCGATTCCAAGCTTCGTCATATTACTCTGCACCAACCAGTCCTTATCTCCATTCCCGCTCAGCACATACGAAGCCACCGTAGCCCCCTTCGGAAAATGCGGACTCTGTGGCAGATAAGCAATCTTCAATCCATTCTGCCGAATAATCTGTCCCTGATCCGGTTCCTCCTCCCCTGCGATCATCCGCAACACTGTAGACTTGCCGGTACCATTAATCCCCACAATACCAATCTTATCCCCCTGCTGAATCCCAAACGAAGCATCCTCAAAAATAACCTTCTCACCAAAAATCTTACTGATATGCTCAATATTAATAATATTCATCCAAAACTCCTCATTTACCATAAAATATCCATAACAGCACTATCTTACCATCCTTCCCCCATATAATCAAACCCTAATCCACGAAATTTATAATGTACCCATAACAGTGGACACATGCATTAATCTTTCCCCTTCCCTCCCACGTTTTCAAAACTTCCAGTTCCTTTTTCCAGTTCCTGCCAAAATCCAGCAAGTAGTCAGGACTCCAGGGGCAGCAAACACTTTGTGGGCGCTTAGGGCAAGCTTTAAGATCCGACGCTTACGTAGGCTTTCGCGAGGGTCAGCTGACCCTC